>Ga0163151_10001039_pt1 | contig 48067 bp, 41 predicted proteins | sample OliLakLV19MP5IB2_FD_145596 | JGI IMG/M metagenome (GOLD analysis project Ga0163151, IMG submission 145596) | Freshwater microbial mat bacterial communities from Lake Vanda, McMurdo Dry Valleys, Antarctica - Oligotrophic Lake LV.19.MP5.IB-2 | ecosystem: Environmental > Aquatic > Freshwater >...
GCGACGCCAGTCGCCGTGAAGAGCGGCGATTCGCCCACTCGAGCGAAGACCGAAGTGACACGGATCTCCATGGACGAGGTCCTTCGCGTCGTGCGCAGGAAGGATGGAGCACGGAGGACATGGAGGTGACGGAGGTGACGAAAGTCTGGCGAGCATGGTCGACGTGCACGGATGTTGCGACCACCAGCGTCTCGCCGAGCCCCAGCTCGGCGAGTTCCAGGCCCGGGGCCGCTGGGGCCGTGACTCGTTCACGGCGTTGGGTGCCACGCACCGAAGTTTTCGCGAGAGCGTGGCGCCCGAATTCTTCGAAGCTCAGCCTGCAGGCTTCGCCGGAACCTTCAACTTCGTCCCGACCTTGAGCGCCGCAGGGTCGCTGTCGGGTCGCTGTCGATTTGGGCGCGGTTGGCTTCGCAGATCCGCTTCCAGTGCTCGACGGTGTCGTAGTACGACTGGGCCACGATTCGGTCGATCCGGTCAGTCGGCCGGGCCGCGTGGATCATGCCCGAGGATCCCATGTGAGACGTATAGGGCACCAACCTGTTTGCATTCGACGCTGCATTGATTCATGATCGGGCGTGCATTGGGGCAACCTCGCGACGAGAGGAGAGGGACTGCACGCCATTGGCACCCCCGTGGAAGTCACGAACACTGATCGAGCACCCGCGGTACATCAACGCGAACGGACAGGACGTGCCCGAGAGTCGCAACCGGATTCGCAACTGGATTCGCAACTGGATTCGCAACTGGATTCGCAACTGGATTCGCAACTGGAAATGGGTCCGTCCAGGATGAACGCCGACACAGTGGACGACAGCTCTCATGCCCCTCAGCGACCCGACGTCGACATCGGTACTGGTACGTCATCGCCGGGAACAGTCGTTTCAATACGCGGCAGTGTCGTGGATGTGCGGTTCGATGCCACGTTGCCCCCGATCTACAACGTGCTCCGCGCAGGGCCGGAGGGGCGCATCGTGATCGAGGTGCTGGCTCACCGCGATGCGCGACATGTACGGGGCATTGCATTGACCCCCACGCAGGGACTGGCCCGCGGGATGACCGTTCGGGATACTGGAGGGCCGCTCAAGACGCCTGTGGGCAAGGGCATCCTTTCGCGCATGTTCGACGTGTTCGGCAACACCATCGACCATGGGGAGGCATTGTCCGATGTTCAATGGCGCTCGGTGCATCGCGCCCCGCCGCCGCTGACGCAGCGGTCTACCAATTCCGAAATATTTGAAACTGGAATCAAAGTCATCGATGTCCTGGTGCCGCTGGAGCGGGGCGGCAAAGCGGGCCTGTTCGGCGGGGCGGGCGTGGGCAAGACAGTGCTGCTGACCGAGATGATTCACAACATGATCGGGCACCACGAGGGCCGCAGCATCTTCTGCGGCATCGGGGAACGGTGCCGGGAGGGCGAAGAGCTCTACCGCGACATGAAGGCGGCCGGCGTGCTGCCGAACATGGTCATGGTGTTCGGCCAGATGAACGAACCGCCCGGCAGTCGGTTCCGCGTGGGCCACGCCGCGCTGACGATGGCGGAGTACTTCCGTGATGACGAGCACCGCGATGTGCTCCTGCTCATCGACAATATCTTTCGGTTCATTCAGGCGGGCATGGAGGTGTCGGGGCTGATGGGCCAGATGCCGTCGCGGCTGGGGTATCAACCCACGATGGGCACGGAGCTCTCGAGGCTCGAGGAGCGGATCGCCAACACCGAGACCGGTGCCATCACCTCGATCCAGGCTGTGTACGTACCGGCCGACGATTTCACCGATCCGGCGGCAGTGCACACGTTCGCGCACCTCTCCGCATCCGTCGTGCTCTCGCGCAAGCGGGCGGGCGAAGGCCTGTATCCGGCGATTGATCCGCTCCAGTCCAGTTCCAAAATGGCGACGCCGGGCATCGTTGGACAGAGGCACTACGACCTGGCGCAGGACATTCGCAAGACGCTGGCCCAGTACGCCGAGCTCAAGGACATCATCGCAATGCTTGGACTTGAGCAGTTGTCGCCCGAGGACCGCAAGGTGGTGGCCCGGGCCCGCCGGCTGGAGCGGTTCCTGACCCAGCCCTTCTTCACCACCGAACAGTTCGCCGGCCTGAAGGGAAAGCTCGTGAGCCTCGAGGATGCGCTCGACGGGTGCGATCGCATCCTGCACGACGAGTTCAAGGACTATCCCGAGAGCGCCCTGTACATGATCGGAACGATCGACGAAGCGAAGCACATCGCAAAGCCCGGTCATGCGGCCGCTTCTGCAACTCCTGGGTCCCCGCTCAATGCCCAGGAGGCTCCGCCCCCCGCCGGGACGCTGGCGTCCGGGGTCAAACCCCATCTGCACGCCCCAACGCCCGCACACCCCTGACCGGAGATCGCCCATGCCGCCGACAAGCATGCACCTCAAGGTGCTCCTCCCGTTCCACATCTTCGTCGAAAGGTCCGACGTCTCACGCATCGTGGCGGAAACCCAAGCAGGGTCCTTCGGACTCCTGCCGCATCGCTTGGATTGCGTTGCGGCGCTTGGCCCTGGGATTCTGACCTACCACACGCAGACGGAAGGCGAGGTGTACGTGGCCGTGGACGAAGGAGTGCTGGTGAAGACCGGCCCGGACGTATTCGTCTCCGTCCGCAGAGCGGTCGGCGGGACGGATCTTGGTCAGCTCCGCGACACGGTCACGCGGGAGTTCGCGGCCCTTGACGAGCACCAGCAGACCGTCCGCACAGTCATGGCGAAGCTGGAAGCAGGTCTCATGAATCGGCTCGCGAGCGTTCAGCATGATTGAGCCTTCTGCCAATGCGAAAGCCAAAGAAGTGCCGACCCTGGCCGACCAGATCGGCGCCAAGGCGGCCCGAAAGATCAAGGCACGCAACTCCACGCAGGGCGTCTGGTTCGGATTGGGGATGATGGGGCTGATCGGTTGGTCGGTGGTCGTTCCGACGCTTCTCGGCGCGGCCCTCGGTCTTTGGCTGGACAAGCATCGCCCGGGCACGCACGCCTGGACGCTGTCGCTTCTGACCGCGGGGTTGATCCTCGGGTGTCTCAACGCATGGCACTGGGTCGCCAGGGAAGACAGGGCCATGCGGGACGAACAGGAGACCCAGGATGACTGAGACGCTTGTACTTGTCCTGGCGGGGGCGGCCGGAGCAGTGCTCGGAGCCGTGTTCTTCGGTGGTCTGTGGTGGACGGTTCGAAGAGGTGTCTCGTCAGGGAGTCCGGTGCTGTGGTTCTTCGGCAGTCTGCTCCTGCGGATGAGTGTCGCGCTCGTCGGGTTCTACTTCGTGTCCGGCGGGCAGTGGCGTCGGCTGCTCGCGTGTCTCGTCGGCTTTGTCGGAGTCCGCGTGCTGGTGACATGGCTCACACGCCCGGCAGCCCTTCCCAAGGAACCCCTGGTTCAGGAGGTGCGGGATGCGCATCACTCCTGATGAATGGATCTTCTGGCAGCAGGGCGTTGTCAAGCTCAACGCCACCATCGTGTTCACTTGGGCACTGATGCTCGTGCTGACGATCGGGTCGGCGCTGGTCACTCGCCGCTTGACCGGCGATCTGAAGCGTGCTCGCTGGCAGAACCTCCTCGAGATCATCGTCATCGGCATGCAACAACAGATTCGCGAGATCGGACTCCACCATCCCGAGAAGTACCTGGGCTTTCTGGGCACGGTCTTCCTCTTTCTCGCCACTGCCAGCGTATGCACGATCATTCCGGGATACGAACCCCCGACCGCCTCACTCTCGACCACCGCGGCGTTGGCGATGTGCGTATTCATTGCCGTGCCGCTCTTCGGCATTGAAGAGCGCGGGCTCGGCGCCTACCTCAAGTCGTACATGGAGCCGACGTTCATCATGCTGCCGTTCAACGTCATCAGCGAAATCTCGCGCACGCTCGCTCTGGCCGTTCGTCTGTTCGGCAACATGATGAGCGGTGCAATCATCGTCGGCATTCTCCTGACCATCACTCCGTTTCTGTTTCCCATCGTCATGACGGCGCTCGGGCTGCTCACGGGCATGGTGCAGGCGTACATCTTCACAATTCTCGCTGCCGTATACATCGCGGCGGCCACAAGCACCCGGGGGACGAAGCGCAAGCCGGCGCCGCCAGCGGTGGTTACTGCAACGTGAAGGAAAGGGCTTCCTATGGACAGCATGACTCTTATCGCAATCACCTCGATCGTCATTGCCGGCATCACGACTGGCGTGGGGTGCATGGCGCCGGCATTTGGAGAGGGGAAGGCGGTCGCATCGGCTCTGACGTCACTGGCTCAGCAGCCCGACGCCTCCGCGACCATCACCCGCACGCTGTTTGTCGGCCTGGCGATGATCGAGTCGACGGCCATCTACTGCTTTGTGGTGTCGATGATCCTGATCTTCGCCAACCCGTTCTGGAATCACTTCATCGCTCAGGCTGCGGACCAGGCCGCCGGGAAGTAACCCACATGCTGATCGACTGGTTCACCGTGAGTGCTCAAGCGCTGAACTTCCTGGTTCTGGTGTGGCTGCTCAGGCGCTTTCTGTACAGGCCCATTCTCAAGGCCATCGACGCGCGGGAGGAGCGAATCGCCAAGGAGCTTGCAGATGCGGCGGCGTCCAGGGCCGAGAGCGCCACGCAGAGCGCCGAGCTCGGGGAGCGGACCCGAGCCTTCGACCAGGAGCGGGCAGGTCTCTTGAGCAAGGCGAAGGACGAGGCGAACGCCGAGCGGCTGCGGCTCCTCGGCGAAGCGAGAAAGGCCGCCGACGCCTTGAGCGCGACGCGAGCGGAAGCGATGAGGAGCGAGGCACACAGTCTCAATCAGGCCATCGGCCGCCGAACCCAAGAGGAGGTGTTCGCCGTCGCCCGCAAGGCGCTGATGGATCTGGCCACGACGAGTCTGGAGGAGCGCATGGGGGAGGTGTTCACGCGCCGCCTGCAGACAATGGATGGGCACGCGAAGGCCCGCCTGGGAGAAGCCCTGAAGGAGGCGTCATCGCCGTCGCTGGTTCGGAGTGCATTTGACCTGCCTGCGGATCAGCGTTCGGCGATACAGAACGCGGTCAACGAGACATTCTCCGCGGACATCCATCTTCGGTTCGAGACCGCCCCGGACATCATCGTTGGAATCGAGCTTGTGGCGAACGGCCAAAGGGTGGCGTGGAGCATCGCACACTATCTCGGGTCGCTCGAGCGGAACGTCATCGAGTTGGTGAAGAAGACGGACAAGCCCGCGGCCAGAGCCGAGTCGAAGTCCGAGGCCAAGGTCGAGCTGGCAGCCGAAGCCGAGGTTGAGCCTGGGACCGCGGCCAGATCGACGCCCGACACACTCAAGTCGGATGCAACCATCCAATGAACACGGGACCTGAAAGCCTGCAGAACGCCCTTGACCGCACGTTCGCTGGAATCCGGGCGTCGCTGGATGACTTCACGCCGCAACTGAGGCCGCATGAGGTGGGCGCGATTACGAGCGTGGCCACCGGCGTCGCCAAGGTCTCGGGCCTTCCGAGCGTCGGATCCGAGGAGCTGGTGAGTTTCCCGGGCGATGTGCTCGGCATCGCGTTCAACGTGGATGAAGATGAAATCGGAGTCGTGCTGCTCGGCGACTACTGGCACCTGAACGCCGGCTCCGAGGTCGAGAGAACGGGCCGGGTGATGGATGTGGGTGTGGGCGAGGGGTTGCTGGGCCGCGTCATCGATCCACTCGGCCGGCCACTCGACGGAAGCGGGCCTGTGAACGCGAGTGAACGCCTGCCCATCGAACGCCCCGCCGCGGCCATCATGCAGCGGGCCCCAGTGGCGGCTCCACTCCAGACCGGTCTGATGGTCGTCGATGCGCTGATCCCGATCGGGCTGGGCCAACGTGAGCTGATCCTGGGCGATCGCCAGACCGGAAAGACGGCGATTGCGATCGACACCATCCTGAACCAGCGGGGAAAGAACGTGCTCTGCGTGTACTGCGCCATCGGGCGACGCGCTTCCGCTGTGGCCAAGGTCGTCGCCAACCTCCGCGAGCAGGGCGCCATGGAGTACACCGTGGTCGTCGTCGCCAACGGGAGTGATCCGCCCGGCCTCGTCTACATCGCGCCGTACGCTGCGACCAGCATCGCGGAGCACTTCATGGAGTCCGGTCGCGACGTGCTCATCGTGTACGACGACCTGACGCAACACGCACGCTCGTACCGCGAGCTTTCTCTCCTGCTCCGGCGTCCGCCCGGCCGCGAAGCCTTTCCAGGCGACATCTTCTACATCCACTCCCGGCTTCTCGAACGGGCGACACACCTCTGCAAGGAGCGCGGAGGCGGCTCGCTCACCGCCCTGCCCATCATCGAGACCCAAGCTCAGGACATCTCCGCATACATTCCCACCAACCTGATCTCGATCACAGACGGGCAGATCTACCTCTCTCCGTCGCTCTTCGAGCTTGGCGTTCTCCCAGCGGTCGATGTCGGAAAGTCCGTGTCGCGTGTGGGCGGCAAGGCGCAGCGCGCGGCCTACCGCGCCGTGGCGGGGGACCTCAAGCTCGCGTATGCGCAGTTCGAGGAGCTCGAGACATTTGCCCGCTTCGGCGCTCGCTTGGATGAGCACACCCGCAACGTCATCGAGCACGGAAAACGAATCCGGGCCTGCCTCAAGCAGCAGGAACTCGCCCCGGTCTCGGGGCAGGCACAGATCGCAATCCTGCTGGCGCTCACCGCGAACCTCTTCGACACGATCCCGCTGGATCGGATGACGGACGCCAAACTGGCGGTGCGTCAGGCCGCGGAGCACCTCCCGAGCGGTGTTGCTACACGGCTTGATGCCGCGGAAAGGCTGTCCGACGAGGACCGTCAGGCGATCATCGAGGTCGCACGCACCGCGCTCGCTCTCTTTCAGCCCAAGGCGGACCCCGCCAAGGGAGTCGAGTCCGATCCACCACCTGCGCCAGCGGCGAAGGGAACCCCATGAGCGACAGCGTCGCAAGCCTGCGCCGCAAGATCAGCAGCGCCGGTGAGCTCCAATCGGTCGTGCGCACCATGAAGGCCCTGGCCGCATCCAGCATCGGCCAGTATGAACGGTCCGTACTGGCGCTCGCCGATTATTCACGAACGGTGGAGCTGGGCCTGGGCGTCTGCTTTCGCGAGCGCACGCCGGCGGCCGCGGCCGTCGAGCAAGGGCGGGATTCAGAGTCGGTCACGATCGGCGTTGTTGTGTTCGGGTCCGACCAAGGGCTGGTGGGCCAGTTCAACGAGATCGTGGCCGAGTATGCCATGCAGAAGCTCGCGGCTCTGCCCGGCAAGCATCGGGTGTGGGCGGTCGGCGAGCGAGTGCATGAGCGGCTCGCGGACGCCGGCGTTCCGCCCGTCGGCCTGTTCGACGTGCCGAGTTCCGTCGAGGCCATTGCGCCGCTGGTCGGGGAGCTTCTGGTGGCGACCGAGTCGCAGGAGCGCGGCGACGCCGAGCTCCATCTCATCTACAACCGTCCCACCCTCGGGGGTGGAGCGGCGGCGGGGCGGACGTATTCGCCATTCGATCAGCGGCTGCTTCCTCTGGATGGGCAGTGGCGGAACAACCTCGCGGCGACGCCCTGGCCTGCAAAGAACCTGCCGCAGATCATGGGCGACGGGGCCACAACCATGCGGGGATTCATCCGCGAGTACCTGTTCGTCTCGCTTTTCCGGGCGTGCGCCGAGTCCCTCGCGACCGAGAACGCCAGCCGGTTGGCGGCGATGCAGCGGGCGGACAAGAACATCGACGACCTGCTGGAGCGGTTCAAGGGAAGGTTCCATCGCGTACGGCAGGCCGGCATCGACGAGGAACTGTTCGACGTCATTGCCGGGTTCGAGGCGCTCTCATCGGCGCACGCGGTACGGAACGGAGCGGGCGCGCGAGGAGAGTACACATGAAGAAGATCAACTCCGGCGATTTCCGAGTCTCTGAGGGCAAAGGGGTCCATTTGAACAAGTGGCCGACGCTCGTGAAACCGGTCTACAAGTCCAAGAAAAGGTACAACACCCTGCTCCACAACCAGGTGGAGGAGCTGAGCGAACTGCAGCGCCGTCATTACGCGTCCGACCGCTACGCGTTGCTGGTGATCTTCCAGGCGATGGACGCCGCGGGCAAGGACGGGGCCATCCGTCACGTGATGTCGGGGGTCAATCCGCAGGGCTGCCAGGTGTTCAGTTTCAAGCACCCCAGCGCGACCGAACTCGACCACGACTTCCTGTGGCGGACGACCCGCAGCCTTCCTGAGCGAGGTCGCATCGGCATCTTCAACCGATCCTACTACGAGGAAGTGCTCATCGTTCGCGTCCACCCGCAGATCCTCCAGAGCGAACAGCTTCCCGACGCCGTGCTCAAGCACAAGGACATCTGGAAGGAGCGGTATCGCTCCATCGTCGACCTCGAGGCGCACCTGCACCGCAATGGCACGCGCGTGGTCAAGATCTTTCTGCACCTCTCCAAAGAGGAGCAGCGCAAGCGCTTCCTGGCCCGAATCGAAGAGCCCGACAAGAACTGGAAGTTCAGCGGCGACGACATCAAGGAACGCGGCTTCTGGCCTCAGTACATGGAGGCGTACGAAGAGTGCCTGAGCGCCACCAGCACCATCGACGCCCCTTGGTACATCGTCCCCGCCGACGACAAGGAGAATGCGCGGCTCATCGTCTCCGAGATCATTCTCCAGACGTTCCGCGGGCTCGACATGTCCTACCCCAAGCTCAGCCCGGACCGCCTCATCGAGCTGCAGGCGATCCGCAAGCAGTTGTTGAAAGAAGGTGAGGAGTGAGCGACCAGTCACACGCTGACCCGCCAGCACCCGGTCGCCGCGGAGAACACCCCATGCGTGTCGGCATCGCAGCGGATCACGGCGGCTTCGCACTCAAAACCCAGCTCGCCGCGGCGCTCACCGCCGCCGGACACATCGTGACTGATTTCGGCGCTCCTCGCCTCGCCCCCGGCGACGACTACCCCGACTACGTCGTGCCGCTCGCGAAAGCCATCGCCGGCGGCACCATCGACCGCGGCGTTGCCGTCTGCGGCAGCGGCGTCGGCGCGTGCATCGCCGCCAACAAAGTCCCCGGCGTGAGGGCGGCGCTCATCTCGGATTGCTACTCCGCTCGTCAAGGGGTGGAGGACGACGACATGAACGTGCTGTGCCTCGGCGGCCGCGTCGTCGGAGAAGCCTTGGGCTGGGAGCTGGTCCAAGCGTTCCTGAATGCTCGCTTCAAGGGCGATGAACGGTCAAGGCGGCGGCTCGCCAAGGTCGGCCGCTGAGACGCGCGAGCTCGGCGCGTCAAGGCCCATGCGATGACGTCGATTCGTGGACGCTTACGACCGGTGTTCGCGCTCCTGCTCGCTTCGCTCGCGAGAGCGTGGCACCGAAGTTTTCGCGAGAGCGTGGCGCCCGAATTCTTCGAGGCTCAGCCTGCCGGCTTCGCCGGGACCTTCAACTTCGTCCCGACCTTGAGCGCCGCCGGGTCGCTGCCGATCTGGGCGCGGTTGGCTTCGTAGATCCGCTTCCAGTGCTCGACCGTGCCGTAGTACGAGCGGGCGATCGAGAAGAGCGTGTCGCCGGTCTTCACCTCATGCAGTCGCTCGCCGGCACCCAGCGCTGGCGAGGCGGGTGGTGTCTGCGGCGGGGTGCGCGGAGCCGACGGCGCCGCTCCTGCGCCAGCGACCGCGCTCTTCGCAGGCAGTCGGAGCGTCTGGCCGATTCGCAGCCGGGTCGGGTCGACCCCCGGGTTTGCCTTGGCGATGAGGTCCCACTTGTTGCGATCGTCAAACCACTCCTCGGCGATGGTGACCATGGTGTCGCCGTCGCGGACCGCGTACTCGGTGAACGCGGGAGCGCCGGATGGACCGCTCCCCGAGGGAGCCGCTGGTGTGGCCGCGGGCGGCGCGGGACGAACAGGCGGGTTCTGGTTTGGGCTTTGGTTTGGGCTTTGGTTTGGGCTTTGGTTTGGGCTTTGGGCTGGGCGTGGGGTGGACGTCGGGGGAGTCACCGGCTCCGACACCTTGACCGGAGGCGCTGGCGGCGGACCATCGTCCTTGCCGCCGACCTCGGGAACGAGTCGTTCACCCGGCGTGGTCGGTGGAGTCGCTGCAGCGCCCGCCGCGCCCGGTCGTCCCGACGAGGCGCCGCCGGCACCTCCATCGAGGGGTGCACCCGGTGCGACCGGTCCGCCCTGCGAGAGCGGCCGTTCACCAGCGGTGGGCGAGGTGATCGCGGGCACCAGCGGCCGCGGGCCCGCAGGCGTGTTGGGCGCGAGCGAGCGCTCTCCGGTCGCGGAGCGGACGGGCGACGAGGCGCCTCCAGGCAGCGGAGTCGTTGGAGTCGCTCCCGATCGACCGCCACCCGAGGTCGGGGTGTTCACTCCCGGACTGCTCCCAGCCGGTTGCCGCGAGGCCGAGTCGGTCGCCGGTGTTCGGGCGCCGTCGAGCGAACCCCCGGCGCTGGGCAGCGCCGCGGGTGGAGTTGAGGCTGGGGCCGGGTTGTTCCCCGCCGTGAGCAGCCAGTAGAGCATCGTCGCCCCGACCAGCAGGACGGTGACGACCAACGCGATTCGAGTTCCCTGAGCCATGTGGGTACCACGCAGGAGAGAGGAGTGAGGCGTGTGCCGAAATGCGTGTCCGAACCGATCGTCCGATCCGTTCCCCCCGCGGGTCAGGTCGTGGCTCCCGCAGTGGTCGTGATTGCTCGCCGTCCGCCGAGCCGCGATGACGGCTCGGGGACGTTCTCCCCGGTCCACACCAGCGGGGCCGCGATGGCCACCGAGCTGTACGCGCCGGTGATCAATCCGACGAGGAGCACGAAGGCGAACGGTCGGATTCCGGTGCCGCCCTGCACATAGAGGATTCCGACGGCCATGAGCACCGTGAAGCCGGTCAGGATGGTGCGGCTCATGGTCTGGTTCAAGGACAGGTTGATCACCCGGGCGCTCGCCATCGGAAGCTTGCCGCGGTTCTCGCGGATGCGGTCCATGATCACGATCGTGTCGTTCAGCGAGTACCCGATCAGTGTCAGCAGTCCCGCGACGACGTTGAGGTCGATGCGGAACTCCTCGATCAGCAGCATCCGTCCGAGCGCCGTGTTGGCGAGATAGTGCGTGGCCGCCAGTGCGGCCAGAGCGACGATGACGTCGTGGGCCGTGGCCGTGAGCGAGGCGACCGAATAGCGCAGCGAAGAGAATCGGAACCAGACGTACGCCATGATGCCGAGCATGCTCAGCCCAACCGCAACCCACGCCTGAGCGGCGAGCGTGCGGGCAACCGCCGAGGAGAAGCTGCTGACCTGATCCAGGCTGCTCTCCTGACGGAACGCCTCCGACACCAGCTTCCACTCGGGTCCGGCGAGGCGCTGATCCCAGTACTCGAGATCGACCTTTCGGCCGTCGAGCTCCGGATCGCGCACCAGCACCGCGACCGAGGAGTATCCCGCGGACGGATCGCCGGGCGTGACCGGCACGAGACCGACCACCCGCGCCTGCCGTCCGACTGTCGCGACGAAGTCAGGCTGCTGACGCATGCGCTGAATCCGCTGGAGCGCCCCCCCTTCGGTGACCGGCGGAACGATGTCATCGACGACGATGCCCACGCCTCCGAGGAATCCAACCACCGCCTCGGCGATGTCCCGTCGACCGATGTTGTCGCCCAGCCGGTCCTTTTCGAGGGCGAAGGTGTAGGCGGCGTGAGCCACATCGTTCATTCCCCTGAAGCTGAGAGCGGGGACGGCATCGAGCTTGTCGTGAAGCAGGTCGACCACCGCCGTGGTGACGGTCCTCGAAATGTCGAGGTCGTCGGCCACGCCGCGCGGATTGGCAACCTTGATCTGGAACGTGGTGGCCTGGAAATCCGAAGTCACTCCGCCGACGGTGAGCACGGCGGCGGCCCGGAGCTGCGACAGGATCTGATCGTCCCGCTTTGCTTCGCCGATGGCCCGGATGTCGCGCTCGATCTCGGCCCGCGAGACCAGCAGCCGCCCGTTCGCGGCGTCGGCGAGTTCGCCCGGCTTGGCAACTCGCGTCGTCATCGTCAGCGAGACGCCACCGCGAAACTCGGTGTCGAGCATGTCCACACCCTGCGAGGCGACCAGGCCCAGGCCCGCCACGCAGACCACGATGCTGGCGATGTAGAAGATCTTGCGATTGCCCATCCAGTCGATCGACGGCTCGAGCAGGCGGTGGATCGCCGGGATGACCGTCGGAAGCATCGGCAGCGTGCGGAACTTGAAGATGTTGGTGTAGACGTGAAAGAGGATCGGGGTGATCACCAGGGCCATGAAGAGCGTCGCCAGCACGCCGATGATCATGGTCACGCCGAAGCCCTTCACCTCCGCGGTCGCCACCTTCACGAGCACCACGGAAACGATCAGATTGGTGAGCTGGCCGTCGACGATGGTGTTGAAGACGCGGCGGAAGGAGATGCGCAGGGCGCTGCGCAGGTCTTCGCCGTTGTTGACCATCTCTTCCCGCACGCGCTCGTAGATCAGCACGTTGCAGTCGACGGCCATGCCGATGGTCAAGGCGATGCCGGCCAGACCCGGCAGCGTGAAGGTGCTGTCGAGCATCGCCATCGTGCCGAAGATCATCACGCCGGTGCACGCCAGGGCGATGATGGCGATCACCCCCGCGAAGAAGTAGTACGCCACCATGAAGAGGCCCACCACGACCACCGAGAGCACGCAGGCCTGAAGGCCAAGCCGGAGATTCTCGCCACCGATTGAGGGGCCGAGGATGCTGGTTGAAATCGGTTCGGGGCTGAGCCTCGCCTCGAGGGCCCCGGCCGCGAGCACTCGGGTGAGGTACGACAGTTCGGCCTGGCTGAAGGAGCCGGTGATCTGACCGCTGCCGCTGATCTGGCTCTGAAGAACCGGCGCGGAGTAGACCTGACCGTCGAGGACGATGGCCATCTTCTCCTGCACGTTGGCCCCGGTCAGGCGGCCCATCTGGGTGCCGCCGGTCTGGTCGAGGCTGAAGGCCACGGCGGGTCGACCGATCTGATCGACCGTGCGGGTCACCCGCTCCATCGTCCACCGCTGCTCGGCGGAGTGCACCAGGCTCTTCGAGGGCGAGGTGTAGAGGAGCAGATAGATCGAGTCCTGCCACTCCGCGGCGACGAGATCCCGCCCGCGGAAGAAGGTCACTGGATCGGCCTCGAGAGCGAGGCGATCCTGGTCGTTGTCGTACCACTGCTTGAGATCGTTGATCCGGAACCAACTGGTGACCGTCGACTCCGCCGCCGTGGGGCCACCGGCGGAGAGCTGGGTGCGAAGCTGATCCGGATTCACGCCCTCGGGACGCGAATCCCGCACGGCGATGCGGAACTCGAGGACACCCGCGCCGCGCAGGAGCCGCTTCAGATCTTCCGGATCGTCAAGCGAGGTGCGCCTGACGGCGTAGGCGTCGTGGGCCGAGACGAGTGCGTCAATCGACTCCGCGACGTGCGGGAACTCGGTCTTGATCGCCGAGAGTTCGATGGTCCGGGCGCCCGGTCCGACCTTGGGCTTCTGATCGTCGCCGAGGATCTCCTTGCCGGCCTCGTCTCGCATCACCTGCGGCGAATCCGCAAGTCCGAGGGCCCGGATCAGGCGAGGTTGATCGATGCCCATCGCCAGGAGCTCGCCGCGGAGGCGCTCCTCGGCGATCTCGGTGTCGGCGATCTGCGACTCGAGGGCAGTGATCGCCTCGGGAGCGGCGGCTTCACCGATGGCCTGCTGAAGCTGGGCCCGAAGCTCGCGGGAGCGGGTGTAGGCCTCCTGGATCTGCTGACCACGGCCGCCGGCGCTGGCGAATCGAGTCGCCGCGGTCCCCGCACGCAGCGACTCCTCGATGTCGGCGGGCGTGATCTGGGCGCTGCGACTGAGGGCGTCGAGCTGGTTTCGGTACTCCACCTGGAGCGCCCGCACCTCGGGGCTCGGCAGCGGCATGACCACTTCGATGCGCTCCGCTCCCTGCGGCTGGATGGTGATGTCGAGGACGCCCGTCGGGTTGACGCGATCCTTCAGAACCTCGACCACCTGGGTCAGGATGGTGGTGCGGTCGGATCCGTCGGGAATGCGCACGGTGTAGACCATGCTCACGCCACCGCGGAGGTCCTTGCCAAGTCGCAGCCGCTCCTTCGGCGGGTAGAGATACCACGCGCAGAGCAGGATGACGAAGACGGCGATGACGGTTTTGAGCAGGGGATGACGCATCGAGGAATCGATTCGGAAATGGCACTGGCGTGCAGGCCCAGGCCCGCAGGGGAGCAATCAGGTGCGGACCGCGTCGTCGGAGACGCAACCGCAGGCGGAAATGCAGAGAGCGGTGGAAGTCACGTTGCTTCGGCCGACTCCGGCGCTTCCTTGAGAATCTGCTGGACGGCCGAACGGGCGAAGGTCATGCGGACGTTCGAGTTCTCGTCGACCTTCAGCACGACCGTGTCGGGCTTCACCTCGACGACCGAGCCGATGACGCCACCGATGGTCTGCACGCGGTCGTGCTTCTTGACGGCGCCGAGGAGGGCCTCGCGGCGCTTGCGCTCCTTGCGCTGACCCAGCATCGAGACCACCACCAGGACCGCCATCAGCCCCAGCGGGATGTAGAGCCACGAGGCATCCATCGCCGCGGCAGGAGGCGAGCTGGCGGGAGCGCCCGGCGCCGCGGTGGTGCCGGCGGGTGCCGGCCGGCCCGCGAGCGGCGGTGCCGCCGCCAGAAGAAGGCTTCCGTGGTCGAACAACAATCCGGAGGTGGTGTCACTCATGTAGGCGTTCGCAATCGGGGAGACGTCGGTCGGGTCCATTGGGTCAGTGGCGTTCAGTCGGGCAATCGCAGTCGAACTTCGGAAGGGTCACCGGTCCCAGCCGCCGCACCTCTCGCCGAAAGATCGCGGCGGGTCGGGTCCCCTTGCTGCCCGAGCCGTTCGAGCAACCTCGAGCTGTTGAGGCAGACTCGGTCTCGGCGGCGTCCGAGCCCCGGGAGCGGCGGGCGAACGAGAGCCGGCACAATGGGTTCCGGCATCAGTCAGACGGTGGCCCAGACGGTGGCCCAGACGGTGGCCCAGACGATGGCCCGGACGATGGCGAGCGAGCCGGCGCAGACGGCGATGCCGACGACGGCGCCGCGTCTCGCAGGACCGGCCAGTCCCGGTCGAGCAAAGACCACGCATCTTGTCGGATCGCCTTACGGATGTCCAGCAGGAGGGCTTGGAAGTGCCGGATGTTGTGGAGGCTGACCAGGGTGGGCCCAAGCATCTCGTCGGCCATGAACAGGTGCCGCAGATAGCCCCGGCTGAAGCCCCCCCGGCAGGTCTCGCAGTCGCAGTCGGGGTCGATGGGCTCCGAATCGAGCCGGAACCTGGCGTTCCGCAACCGGATCGGGCCCGTCCGGGTGAAGGCCAGGGCGTTGCGGCCGTTTCGAGTGGGCAGGACGCAGTCGAACATGTCAATCCCGGCCGCCACGGCCGAGACGATGTCCCGCTCGAAGCCGACCCCCATGAGATATCGCGGCTTGCCCTCGGGAAGGAGGGGCGCGGTGAACTCGACCACCCGGCGGATCTCCTGGGTGCCTTCCCCGACGGCAACACCACCGATTGCGTATCCGGGGAGATCGACCCCGCAGACCGCCTCGACCGAAGCCTTCCGCAAGGCCAGGTCGGTGCCGCCCTGCACGATCCCAAAGAGCGCCTGATCCTCCGGCCTGCGGTGGGCGGCCTTGCAGCGGACCAGCCAACGGGCCGTCCGCTCGTGGGCTTCGCGCAGCCGCGCCGCGTGATCGCGGATCACCGGGCGAGTTCGCGTGACCCCGCCGGTCACCTTCGAGCGCGGGACTGCTCCATCCTCGTCCGCCACACTCGGCGGACAATCGTCGAAGGCCATGATGATGTCCGCGCCGATTGCGTTCTGGATCTCAATCGAGCCTTCCGGGCTCAGCATGATCTTCGCGCCGTCGACGAAGGAGCGGAAAGTCACCCCCTCCTCGTTGATGGTGTTCACATCGGACATCGACCAGGCCTGGAAGCCACCCGAGTCGGTGAGGATCGGGCCGTCCCAGCGCATGAAGCGATGGGAGCCGCCGAAGTGCCGAAGCACCTCGGCGCCGGGCCGCACCAGCAGGTGGTAGGCGTTGTTGAGAATGATCTGCGAGCCGGTCGAGCGCACCTGCGCAGGCGAGAGCCCCTTCATCGTCGCCGCCGTCGCCACCGGCATGAAGGCGGGCGTGTCGAATCCGCCGTGCGGCGTCTCCACACGACCGAGGCGGGCGGCATTGGTGCTCGTTCGAGCGGAGATGGTGAAGGTGATGGCCATCAATTGGAAAAGGCGATCGGGCGCACGATGCCCGGAGGTGCGACCCACGCCGCGGCGCCATCGCTCGCTACTCGTAGCCGAGACGAGCGAGATCCTCCTCGTCGAGACCGAAGTGGTGCCCGATCTCGTGAAGAAGCGTGATGCGGATCTCGCGGGTCACCGACTCCTCGCCTCCCATCAGCTCGCCGTCGACATCCTGCTGATCCCAGCCGCCGGCCTGCTCGACGATTCCTTCGCGGAAGAGATGGATCGTCTCGGGAAGCTCCATGGTCTGGTCGATGCTTCGATGGGTGAGCGGCGTTCCGGAATGAAGACCGCAGAGGGTCTCGTCGCGCGGGTCCATCCCCAACTCCTGGAGCAGTCGCCGCGACGGCCGATCGTCGACGATCACCGGAGCCTCCTCGAGCAGGTGCCGGATCGCTTCGGGAAGCGACTCGACGATGGTCTCGAGGATGGAGTCGAAGCGCTCTCGCTCCCGGCGATTCATGCCTTGCCCCGCCCGGAGGACGCGACCGCCGCTGCCGCGGATGCCGATGCGGATGCAGATGCCGATGCGGATGCAGATGCCGATGCGGGCCTGCGGATGGCACCGACGAGTTCGGCAATCGAACGGCAGCCCTGCTCCTTCACCCATCGCTCGAGGCCGCGGACCACCGCCCGCGGCGCCCGCGGATCGACGAAGAGCGCCGTTCCCATGGCCACGCAGGTCGCACCCGCGAGGATGAGTTCCGCAGCATCCCGCCAGGAGGCCACGCCGCCGAGCCCGACGATTGGAACGCCGGCGTCGCGAGCGACCTGGTGATAGACGTCGTGGACCATGCGCACGGCAATCGGATGGACGCCTGGTCCGCTCAGGCCGCCACGCCCGTTGGAGAGCCGCGGCTCGCGCGAATCGACGTCGATGGCCATGGCCGAGATGGTGTTGATGAGGCTGAGCCCGTCCGCGCCGCCTTGGATTGCGGCGGCCGCCATGGCCACGATGTCGCTGACGTTGGGCGAGAGCTTGACCAGCATCTTCGTCTGCGTCAGCACCGGGCGCACTTCGGAGAGCAGCCCGAGAAGCGAGGCGGGATCCTCGCCGAACATGAGACCGTCGGCGGTGTTCGGGCACGACACGTTCAGCTCGACGATCGGGAGGGTCGGCTGGGCGTCGAAGGCCGCGGCGATGGCCACGTAATCCTCCACGCTGTGACCGGCGATCGACCCGATCAAGGTCGTGCCCAGCGACTGCGCGGCAGGGAGCTTCTCGTCCAGGAATCGAGCGAGCCCGACGTTCGCCAAACCGACCGCATTCAGCATGCCGGCGGGGAGCACGATCACCCGCCAGGGGGCGTTGCCCTCGCGCGGAAGGCGGGTGATCGACTTGGAGATGACGGCGCCGATCTCTCTGAGATCGAAGGCGTCGGCGAGCTCGTCGACGTAGCCGCAGGTGCCGGCCGCGGCAATGACCGGATTGCGCAGCGGCACGCCCGCGAGCGATGTGGCCAGCGGCGTGGCCAGGGTTGGAAGGGGGTGCGACACGTGATGCGATTCCGAACGGGTCGCAGTGTAAGGTCCGGCGCGGGGCGGTGAACCTACCTTCTCCCCCTATGACCGATCTCGCCACGCGCATCACCCAGTTCGAGAAGATGGCTTCGGCCGACCCCAGCAACGACATGGCCCACTTCAGCCTGGGCCGTGCCTATCTCGATGCCGGCCGACACGCCGAGGCTGCCGGCAGCCTCGAGACGTGCATCGGCCTGAATCCCGGAATGAGCAAGGCGTACGAACTCGCCGGTCGAGCCATGATCGGCGCCGGGTGGGCCGACAAAGCCGTCGTCGTCCTCTCCAGCGGGTACGAGATGGCCACCCGCAAGGGTGACCGCATGCCGCAGCAGGCAATCGTGGAACTGCTGCGATCGATTGGGCGCGAGCCACCGGCCGTCGCCGCCGCAGCGGAGTCGACCGGAGCGGGCGGCGACTTCCTCTGTGCCCGCAGCGGACGGCCGGGCACGAAACTCGACAAGCCCCCCTTCCGCGGTCCCGTCGGCCAGTGGGTCTTCGAGCACATCTCCGCCGAGACCTGGAAGACCTGGATCGGTCAGGGCACCAAGGTGATCAACGAGCTGCGGCTCGACTTCTCGAAGGACCGCGATCAGGAGGTCTACGACCAGCACATGCGCGAATACCTCGGTGTGCCGGCGGAGGTGGGGCGGAAGGAATAGGAAATGGGGAATGCGAACTCCAGAACGCAGCGAGGCGTGCACGGAACGTGCACGCCTCGCTGCGTTCTGGCAATCGCTCGGCGGGGTCTGCTTACTGACTCGCCGCGTCGCGCTTGGCCTTGCGGATGTCGGCCATCTGCTTGCCGAGATCCTTGAGGATGCGCTCGAGCTGATCCTTGTCGGGGACGCCGCCGGTCATCCGGGGAATCTCGTACATCATCCCGTTGGGGCAGCGGTCCCACCACTTGATGAGGTCGCGGACCAGGTTCATGCGCGTGCCGATCACCTCTTCGGCGTCGCCGCTGCTGGTGCCCTTGAAGTTGAATCGGGCCACGATCTTCGGCACTTCGCGACTGCAGTCCTTGAGGGCCTGCTGCCAGTCCTTGTGGATCTTGCGGCCGTAGTCGCTGATCTCGTACCACTCCGGAAGCTGCAGGAGCTTGGCAAGCTCGGCGGTGGTGTCGGCGGTTCCATCGCTGAAGCCGCTGTCGAGGGCGTTGCTGGCGTTGAAGACGAGATTGTCCCTTTCGTCCGACAGCACCACCTGGCCCTGCTTCGACTCCAACCATGTCACCTTTCCGGTGACCGGGTCCTTGTCGTAGGAGCAGAGGAGCGGGGCGTGGATCATGGCGCGCACCGGAATGCCGCTGCGGCCACCCATCTCGGCGACCTGGGTGCACTTCTCGAGCCAGGCCTGGAGCTGCACGCCCTTCGCAGCATCCTGACCCGAAAACATGGTGATGGCCCCCAGCGAGCCGAGCTTCATGAAGTAGATCTCGTCGCAGTGAAGGGCGGTGAAGGCAGCGCCGGAGATGGCCTCCTTGATCCACGCCACCAGACGATGACGCTTCTTCACTTCCTTGAGGCAGTCGTGGATCTTGTCACCTTCGATGACCAGGCCACCGGGGCTGTCGACGATGAAGACGATGATCTGACCGGGGCCGTACTTGTCGGCCTCCTTGGCGATCATGTCCATCTCCTGCCAGCGCAGGCCGATGCCGACGGTGCCTTCGATGGGGAGCACGAACACACCGGGCTTGGGTGACTTCAGGAGACCATCCGCGCCCTTCACCGAAGCCTGTGGCCCGGCGCTGGAGGACGCCTCCGAAGCGGAACCCGAGGCGGCGGTCGAAGCCCCTTCGATGGTCTTCACAGCGCGCAGGTCGGCGCGGAAGATCACCTTCTCGCCGACCTTGCCGGCGACCGGGGCGTTGATGACCACGTAGAGCTTCTCGACCTTGACGAGGGAGCCGACAAGCGTCTGGCTCACCCCGTTCTCGACGAAACTCAGCTCGACCTGCGAGCCGAGTTCGCCTCGCCAGGTCGATCCGTTGGTGAGGATCAGTTCGACCTCCGGCACGAACGCCGCCGCGGCCGACTGCGGAAGAACGCCAAAGGTCGCGGCGAGGGCCACCGCGCCCGCAGCCACCGCCAGAGCGGCACCGCGTGCGGCGCGGCGGGTCGAGGTCGAGAAGACTGCTGACAGGGATCCGAATGAAAAGTGCATGGGTAGGTGTCCTGCGTTCCTGTGAAGCGATCGACGAGGTCGCCGGATCGAGTGGATGGTCAATGCGGGGAAGACTGCTGCACGTGGCCGGAGTGCGGGAATCGGAAGGAATCCGGTGGACCGCACTGCGGAATGATCAACGCCGGCCGCCGCCACCACCGCTCAGCCCACCACCGCTGCCACCACCACTGCCTCTCGAGCCCCCGGGCTTCTGGCTCGACTTGATGCCGCGGATCTGCTCCTTGATCTGCTCGATCTTGATCTCGATGGAGACCTTCGATTCGCCAGTGGTCAGCCTCCAGCGGGTCTCGATCGCCTGGTACTTGTTCATCGCACCGATGATCTTTTCGAGCGCCGACTTGGCCTGGCCGAGGTACTTGACCGCGTCCTCGCCGTTGGCGTTCTTCATGGCGTCCTGATAGTCGAGCCCCCACTTGGTGGACTGCTCGAACAGCCGCCGCCAATCCTCGACGTACCGCTCGACCAGCTTCTCGCTGTCGGGAACCTTGCGGTACTCGCGGTAGCCGAGCAGGAAGGCCAGGTCGTCAGTCGTGTCGGCGAGGCCCTTGCAGAGGCCGATGTCTTCAGCGAGCTGCGCCGAGAACTGGGCCGTCGCCTTGTCGGAGCCGTCGATCACCCACTGACCGCCGGTGTCCTGCCGCCACTTGAGCGTGCGGCCTTCGAACTCCACGCTCAGCATCTTCTCGGGACGCATCATGGCCTCGCCGAGTTCCTGGGTGTAGCCGCCCTTTTCGAGGAAGCCCTTGGAGATGCCGGTCCACGCCGCGAGCATCTTGGCCCGCACGTCCGGATCGCGCCAGCTCAACACCGGCTGAAGCACCTTCTCGAGGCCCGCCAGTCGGGCGGTGCTGGTCATGTACATGTCGGGCCAGGCGAGGGCGAGGAGCGAGCCGAAGCCCACCGAGTCCTCCACCCACATCACCTGAGGGAACTCCTCGAGATCCTCGCGAAGAAGCTTCACGATCTCGCGGTACTCGCCGAGCATGTTGAGGCTCTGCTCGATGGGGTTGTCGTCACCGAGATAGAAGATCGTGTTGTAGTCGGCGCAGTTGAGGGTGAAGACCACCAGATCGGGCTTCACCCGCTTGATGTCCTTGACGACTTCCTCGTAGATGCTCTTGTGAACGTCGGTTCCCATCTGACCCTTGATGGGGCAGAAGTAGATGTCCGGGATCCCGTCGTCAGGCGTTCCCTGAGTGATCGCCGGCGCCTCTGCCGGCGCGGCAAAGGCGGGGCCGGTCCCACTGAGGAGAGCGGCAACGGCGACGGACGACAGACGGACGACGTGTGGAGTGATCGACTTCATGCTGATCCTCGGAAGTTGACGAACGGGACTGCCCAAAGGCCGGGAGGATACCCCCACCACTGCCTGTCAGTCCGAAAACCCAGACCCAAGCCCAAGCCCAGACCCAAGCCCAGACCCAAGCCGGGAGCGGGGCGTGGCGATGCCCCTCATCCTGAACCCGACTCGAATGTACCGGCCTCTGTTCGACGCGCCGAGGTCGGGTCGGTTCCCTCACCCGCGGCCAGAGGAGTCGGATTCGGTCAGTCGCCGCGCCAAGGCGGCTGCTTCCACGTGATTCACCACTCGACCCTCGAGCTGGGCGTCGTACACCGCATCGAGAATCCTCCGAAAGTCCGGCCCGGGAGTGAACCCGAGGGCCACGAGATCATCACCCGTCACCAGTGGCGGCGGCACCAGTCCGGTGGCCGCGAGCGCCTCCACTTCACGCCCGACGGTCGCGGCACGATTGGGATGGGTGGCGCCGACGATTGCCAGCGCAGCGGCGAAGCCCTCTTCGGCGGCGCTGCGCTTCCTGCCGGCGACGGGGAGCGTGCTCCATCCGCCGCGAAATCCTGCGGCCCGCTTGGAGCGCAGTTCAACCGGCGAGTCGAAGCCGGTCTCGACCGGGACGTCGAGCACTACGGCGAACTGGGTCAGGATGTTCGCAATCAGGGCACGCTCCGCATTGGAAAGCGAAAGCGCCGCGGACACCGCGTGGGCCCGTCCCGCGACCGCCGCGACCAGTTCCGCCGCTGAGACCGTCGCCGCGATCGTCGCTCCTGTCGACAGATCGCCCTCGGCGCGGTCGAGAAGCCACGCGACCAGGGCGGTTTCGAACGACGCCCCCGGCCCCAGGGCCGCGACGCGGCTCGGCGACGGCGCCGCCCGCCCGCCCCGCGTTCCAGAAGCGGAAGCACTCTCGTCGAGCACGTCGCCATCCAGACCGAGAGCTTCGAGTTCCATGACCGCTCGCGCGCGTCCCGGCGAACTCAGCATCTTCCGAAGCTCGATGCCGACCCGCTCGCGACTCACCCCGAGCAGCGGACGCGGCGTCGCGACGATGGCCAGACGTGTCGCCGGGTCGATTGCATGGTCGAACCGCGCCGCGAAGCGCACCGCCCGCAGCATGCGCAGACGATCCTCGGCGAATCGATCGGCGGGAACGCCGATGGCCCGGATCACTCCCGCGCTCAGGTCCGCCTGCCCACCGACGAAGTCGATGATCGCGCCACTCTCCGGATCCTCGAAGAGCCCGTTGATGGTGAAGTCGCGGCGCCGCGCATCGGCTTCGGGAGTGCCGAACTCCACCGACTCCGGTCGGCGACCGTCGCGGTAGGTTCCGTCGCTGCGAAAGGTGGCGACTTCGACCACATGCCGGCCGCGCCGCACGAGCATCACCCCGAACGCCTCGCCCACACCCTTGGCGTGACGAAAGAGCTCGCTGACCCGGGCGGGCGTTGCGTCGGTGGCGATGTCGTAGTCGGAGGGCTCTTCGCCGCGAAGCCGGTCGCGCACGCAGCCGCCCGCGAGCAGGGCGACGTGCCCATGCTGGCGGAGGCGCCGGGCGATCACCACCGCCGCCTCGCGAGCGGTCTCGGACGCGGCGGATGGTTCGATCGGATCGTTCATGCGGGATGCGGGCGTCGGAGCCGTAGCGGGTTGTGGTGGACGGATCACCGCCCCCGCCGGCGTTCACCTGTTCAGGAATGACCAGACTACTTCCCACGCAATCAGCAGGATGATGATCCACTCCAGCAGTTCCATTCTTCGATTGGACTGCTCGTCGCCGAGGGTCGACTCGATGCGCTCGACCGTCTCCAGCTTGCGCCGCACGCTCGCTTCCCAGTCGCCGATGTGCAGTCGACGCGCCGCCAGCCGATAGGCCCGAGCGAGGTATTCGTCGCCGAAGAGCTTGAGCGAGTTGTTGATCTGCTCGAAGAGGATGGCGCTTTCGATCTCGAGACGGGCCAGTCGCCGCCTCTCGTGTCGGGCAGGTCCGATGCCCAGGGCGTCGCGGACCGACCGACGGGAGAGCGACTCGTAGGCTCGGTCGACGAGGCGATCGAGCTGGCCGTCGAGGACCCGCATCTCCAGCAGTTCGACATTCGCGAAGATCAGCATGGTCGCAAGGGCCTCGAACTCGCGATCGACGACGAAGGCCGCATTCCAGTCGAGAACCAGGAGATCGTCGGGCCGATACGCCATCGACTGCGCAATCGCCTCCGAGACCTCCTGCGAAGCCAGCGGGTGGCGTTCGGCGCGGAGGATGGCGCTGAGGGTCGCGGCGTGCCCGCGAAGGAGCGCCTCCGAGGTGATCGGCTCCGCGAACGCCGAGACGTGATGGATGCAGTAGTCCTCGAGCGCGGGCGCAATCTCCGGACGATCGAGGGCGGGCCGCAATCGCTCGGCCAGCAAGGCAATCTGGGTCCGTGCCAGGGTCGAGAGGCTCTCGTTCTCGTAGAGCGCTTCGGAGAGTCCGATGAGTCGATTGAGCGGACCCGCAATTGGAATGCGGAAGAGAATGGCCACGCCGCCGAAATCGAAGAGGACCGCCTCGGCCCGCGGCTCCATGGCGAAACCGGCGATCTCGCGATCCTCGAGTGGAAGGGTGACGTGGAGGGGCGCGGGATCGAGCACGAGATGGCTCGGCGTGCGCCGCTCGCGAATGTTGGGACGACCCACGCCGCCCGGGAAGAGACCACTCGCGATCTCGAGGTCGAGCCCGAAGCCGATGTCTGCCGCGAAACAGACGATCGTGCTCCCGGCGGTGATGATCGGAGCGGCCGCGCTCATCGGGCAGGCTCGGCAGATCCCCGGACCAGCGCGGGCTGCAGGGCGCGGAGCAGCGCGACCGCTTCGTCGACGGCACGATCCGGGTCGGCCATGCGTCGCACGATCGCCGATCCGACGATCACCCCGTCGGCATGGGCGGCGACCTCGGCGACCTGCGTGGGCGATGCGATTCCGAAGCCGACGGCCAAGGGCAGCGTGGTCACCGTCCGCAGCTCGGCGATGCGGCGCGGCAGGCCTGCCGGAAGCGTCGAACGCTCGCCGGTGACGCCGACCTGCGCGAGGACGTAGACGAATCCGCTGCAGAGCGCAGTGATGCGGGCGACGCGTTGCGGAGAGGATGTGGGAGCAACGAGCAGGATGAGTGCCAGCCCTCGCGCCGCGCATCGACGGACCAGCGGTTCAGCGTCATCCAGATCAAGGTCGGGGACGATCAGTCCATCGAACCCGCTCTCGGCAGCCGCGTCGACGAACGGGTCGACACCCATGCGGGCCACGATCGAGACCGAGACCATCGCCACCAGTGCGACCGCAAGGCGCGGCCGCAGACGCCTGACCACTTCGAAGATCGTTTTCGGCGTGACGCCTGTGACCAGCACGGTGTGCATGGCCTCGGCAATGACCGGCCCGTCGGCAATCGGATCGGAGAAGGGAATCCCGATCTCGATGACATCCGCGCCCGCCCGGTCCATCTCGAGGAGGGTCGACTCGAACGCAGCCGCCGTCGGATACCCACCGGTGAGATAGGGAATGATCGCGGCCCGTCCCGCGGCTCGACACCGGGCAAACGCGGCATCGATGCGGTCAACTCGGCGAGGGACCGACTCGGCGGTGCTCGCCGCACCCGATGTGCCGCTCATTTGGTTCCTTTCGGCCCGCCGTCCTCGATGTACTTCCGTCGCATCGCCCGAGTCAGATCGACCTCGGCGATGTTGGCCAGAGTGGCAAGCCAGGCCAGCACATCGGCGAACTCCTCCTCGAGATTGTCGCGATCGACGTCTCCCCGACCGAGCTTCCCGAGCGCATGGGCCAGCTCGCCGACCTCTTCGGAGAACCAGAGGAAGGTCGCCGCCGCGCCCCGCGCCGAATCGGTGGCGTGGTAGCGGTCGCGGATGAGCTGCTGAAGTTCGGAGATGAGCAAACGTCCGCGGCGGGGATCGAACCTGCAACCTTCGCCTTCGGAGGGCGACGCTCTATCCAATTGAGCTACGCGGACAGTCGGGCGGATTGTAACGCCGACGCCGGAACTCGCGGCCCGGTCCCCGGCTCGTTGACCGATGCGTCCGCGTACGCTCGCAGCCATGTCCGCCGAGGGCCTTCGTCCATCGCACGCGCCCCCCGCTCCGCTCTGGAGCGTGCTGGCGATCTCCGCCCTCGGCTCGCTGGGCAGCGGCGTGATGTGGAACGGGATCGCCTTCGTCACCAAGCAGGACTTCGGGTACAGCGAACTCCAGAGCTTCGCCCTTCTGCTCGCCACCGGCCTCATCTATGTGGTCGGAGCGTTCGCCGCCGGGAAGATCACCCGCGCCGTCGAGCATCGCCTTTCGACGCGGGGAGTGCTCGGGGTCATCTTCCTGATCCAGGCCGCGGTCTCGTCGCTTCTGGTCATTCCCGGCACGCCGTGGCTGCTGTGGCTCGCGGCCTGCGTCGGCAGCGCCTGCGCCGCCATCCAGTGGCCCATCATCGAGAGCTACGTCGGTGGAGGACGACACGGCCCCGGACTTCGCTCCGCACTCGGTTGGTGGAACGTCACCTGGACGACGGCGGTCCCGGTGTCGTTGATCCTGATGGCCCCGCTCGTCGATCGCGACATGGCCCGTCTCGCGGTGGTGGCGCTGGCGCCTGCGAACCTTCTCTGCCTCGGCCTGCTCTGGTCGCTGCCGCGTCGCCCCGGCTCGCACGATCACACCGCAACCAGCGACTCGGTCGGTCGCGAGTATCCGCTCCTCCTGCGAAGCGCCCGGGTGCTCCTGCCCACCAGCTATCTGCTGGTGGGTGCGCTCTCGCCGCTCATGCCCTATCTGCTCCAGGAGCTCGGGGTCGCCGCTCGCTTGGGAACGCCGATCACCGCGATCTGGATGGTCGCCCGCATCGCCGTGCTCGTGCTGCTGTGGCGCTCGAAGTTCTGGCACGGTCGCTGGGGCACGCTGCTGGTGGCCGGCACGCTGCTCGTCAGCGGCTTCTCCTTCGCAATCGCCGCTCCGGGCGTCGTCATCCTCAGCATCGGGCTCGTCGCCTTCGGCCTTGGGCAGGGAATCGTCTACTACGCCGGGATCTACTACGCCCTCGCCGTGGGCCACTCCGAAGTCGATGCCGGTGGCACCCACGAGGGATTGATCGGGGTCGGATACGCGGTCGGACCCATGGCCGGCATCGCCGCCTTCGTGATTGCCGACGGGCGCCAGGGCGCGTTCCTGATGGGTGCGACGGTGCTGGTGATGGTGCTGCTGGCGTCGGTGATCGCCTTCGGGCCGTACCTCACGGCCCGCGCGCGGCGGGGCGCGGCGACGAGGGCGCCGTCGCAGTAGGTTGTGTGTGACGGATCCCCGTCGGCCCCACATTGATCATGGAGCGATCAAGCGAATGCTGCTCAAGGCCTCGAGGGCTCGGGCGCGGGCCATGGGGTGATCGACGATCGGCCTCGGATAGGTGCGCCCGAGGATGACACCGGCCTCTGCGAGGACTGCCGACGATGCCGCAGCGGGCTCGTGAATGTCGGCATCGGGAAGGGCCGCGAGCTCCGGAACGAAGCGGCGGATGTAGGCGCCGTGGGGATCGAACTTCTCGCTCTGCGTGGTGGGATTGAAGATCCGAAAGTAGGGCGCCGCATCGGCGCCGCATCCGGCGACCCACTGCCAGCCGAGAGTGTTGTTGGCGAGGTCCGCGTCGACGAGGGTGTCCCAGAACCAGGCGGCGCCATCCTGCCACGGAAGCAGGAGGTGCTTCACGAGAAATGACGCCACCACCATCCGCACGCGGTTGTGCATCCACCCCGTCTGCCAGAGCTCGCGCATGCCCGCATCGACCAGCGGATAGCCGGTTTCGCCGCGCTGCCAGGCGCGGAGCGCCGCGGGATCGCTCCGCCACGGGAAGCGCTCGAACTGTCGGCGCAGCGGTGTGGTGATCGTCTCGGGAGAGTGAAAGAGCAGGTGATGGGCGAACTCCCGCCAGCCGATCTCGGCCAGGAACTTGTCGACGTCGGCCACGGCTGTTCCACGGGCGCGGAACGACCGCAGGCGTTCCCAGATCCGTCGTGGGCTGATCTCGCCACAGTGCAGATGCGGCGAGAGTCGGGAGGTGTTGACCTCGCCGGGAATGTCCCGCCCCTCGCGATAGCGGGTGATCCCGCTCTCGAGGAAGCGATCGAGCTCGCGCTGCCCGCCCTCTTCACCCGGAGTCCACGCTCGAGCGAGGCCATCGGCCCAGCCGAGTTGCGGAAGCAGACCGAGCGACTCGATCGATTCGCTGGCAATCGCAGCGCCGGTTGCGGCCCGCGCCCGTGTGGGCGCCGCCCCGGGAGCACTTGGTTCACCGCTGGCAAGACACGCCTTCCAGAACGGCGTGAACACCTTGAAGGACGTTCCCGCGGCGCTCCGCACCCGCCACGGCTCGTAAAGAAGTGCTGCGTTGAAACTGTCGGCATCGATTGCCTGCGTGCGCAGCCCGCTCTTGATCTCGGCGTCGCGAGCGATTGCCAGCGGTTCGTAGCGCCGGTTCCAGAAGACGGCCCGGGCCTGCGTCTCGCGAATGATCGACTCGAGGGCAAGGCGCGACGGCCCGCAGCGGATCACCAGCGGCACTCCGAGTGCGCGGAGCGACTTCTCCAGCGCAACGAGCGAGTGGTGAAGCCACCAGCGCGACGCGGCCCCGGGGGCGAACTGCCCTTCTTCCTCGGGACTCCAGATGAACAGCGGGATGATCGGACCGGCGGCCGCGGCCTCGAGGAGCGCGGGGTTGTCATCGAGCCGCAGGTCCTGCCGGAACCAGACGATCGTGGGACCCCCGGCCCGACCTTCAGCCCGACCTTCAGCCCGACCTTCAGCCCGGCCTTCATCCAGACCTTCAGCCCGGCCGGCAGCCCAGCCTCCCTCTCGCTCTGATCCAGTGTCGCTCGTCACCAGAGCATCATCCCTTGGTCCGGGGCCGCACGCTCGAGAGTCCACCATCGACGGCGATCACCTGCCCCGTGGTCCAGTCGTTGGCAGGATCGAGCAGCCATTCGATCATCGATGCGACGTGGGCGGGCTCACCGATTCGGCCCAGCGCATGCATCGATTCCGAGGCCTTCAGCGAGGCGTCGCTCTGCGTGAGTCGCGCGGTCATCGGCGTGCGCACCAGCCCCGGGGCCACCGCGTTGAAGCGGATGTTGCGCGTGGCATAGGAAGCGGCCGCCGATTGCATCAGTCCGATCACTCCCGCCTTCGCCGCCGCGATTGCCTCGTGATTGGCGAAGCCCGCCAGCGCCGCCGCCGAAGCGACGAGCACGACCGAGCTGCCACTCTCGAGTACGCGAGCCGCCGCCGAGACCGTCGCGAACGCCGAGCCGAGGTTGGTCCGGATCACCTCGTTGAACTCGGCATCAGTCGTCAGATGCGCCGGCTTCAGCAGCAGGCTGCCCACGCAGTTGGCAACGCCGTTCAGGGAGCCGTGCGCCTCGCGGGCCGCGCCCAGGCATGCTTCGACCGCGGTCGAGTCAGTGGCGTCGACGACGGCCCCGCGGATCCCAAGTCGGGCCGCAGTCTCATTGACCGTCGCGGCGGTGCGACCGGCGATGGTCACGTTCCACCCGCGAGCGACAAGACGCTCCGCAACGGCCGAGCCGATTCCACCGGCGCCACCGAGAATGACAAACGAGTACGCGTCGGGGGAGTGAGCGGCGGGCATTGCGGCCTCCTTCGTCGTGGGCGTCTTGGCGGATTCCGCCCACCCGCCCAGGCGAGATTCCTTCATCGGGCTTTCTTCATCGGGCTTTCTTCATCAGCTTTCTTCATCAGGCTTCCTTCGCGGGTCCGGCGGCCAGTCGCGGGGCGACTCAGCCCTTCCGACGAAGCTCGGCCCCGAGCGCCGACGCCAGCGTCGGATGGGACCACTCGAATCCACGTCCCTTCAGTCGTGCCGGCAGGACCTTGGCCCCCTCGAGAAGAAGTCGCTCGCCCATCTCGCCGAAGAGGAGCTTCACGGCCAGCGCCGGCATCGGCAACAGCGCCGGGCGCCCGAGCGCGAGCCCCAAGATCGTCGCGAATTCGCGCTGCCTGACGGCCGTCGGTGACACGGCGTTGATGGGGCCGGAGATGTCGTCGTCGTCGAGAAGGCGATGCATGATCGCGACATGATCATCGATGTGGATCCAACTGATCCACTGCCGTCCGGAGCCGATTGGTCCGCCGAGCCCGAGTCGGAACGGACCGAGCATTTTGGCCAGGGCCCCACCGGCCGCCGAGACGACCATGCCCGTGCGGAGATGCACGGTGCGAATCTCCGCCCGCTCCGCCGGGAGCGTGGCCGCTTCCCACGCGGCGCAGACCTCGGCGAGAAAGCCGGTCCCCGCAGAGCTCTCCTCGGTGACGATTGCCTCCTCGCGATTGCCGTACCAGCCGACCGCACTGCCCGAGACCAGGACCCGCGGCCGCACCGGGGCCGCGGCCATCGCTTCGGCAATCAGAGCCGTGCCCTTCACGCGACTTTCGCGGATGGCCTCTTTGCGCTGCGGAGTCCAGCGTCCTTCGGCAATCGACTCGCCGGCCAGATGCACGACGGCGTCGACCCCCTCGAACGCCGCCGGATCGATCGTGCCTTTGGCGACATCCCACTCGAACTGGCGGACTCCACCCGATTCCCCGGACGCCCCGGGGGGAACGTGCCGCGAGAGGGTGTGAACCGGTGCGCCGCGGGCTCGCAGCGATCGGACCAGAGCCCCGCCGATCAGTCCGCTTGCTCCGGTGACCAGCACTGCGCGTGAACGTGCCATGCGGGCAGCGTACGGAGGATTCGATCGCTCGCGCTTCGACCATCCGCACGCGGCGGGTGCCGCCGACGGCGTCAGAGGCTGGTTGACGCAACCGCGCCATCCGCCGATCGTGGTCGCGCCGCGTCGCCTTCACTGCTCTTCGTCGATGACTCCCAGTCGCTTCGCTCTCGTCGGTCTCCTGGTCAACGTGCTCCTCGCGGGCGTGAAGCTCTTTGCAGGCATCGTCGGCCACAGCTACGCGCTGGTCGCCGACGCGGTCGAGTCGATGACCGACATCGTCGGCTCGATGGTCATCTGGGGAGGGTTGCGCTACGGCGCCCGCCCTCCCGACGAGAGCCATCCCTTCGGCCACGGCAAGGCCGAGTCGCTGGCGGCCCTCGCCGTCGGTGGCATGGTGGTCATCGCCGGCGTTGCCATTGCCATCAACGCCGTTCGTGAGATCCTGACGCCGCATCACGCTCCGGCCCCCTTCACGCTGGTGGTGCTGGTCGCGGTGATCGTGGTGAAGGAGGTGCTCTATCGCATCGCCAATCGCGTCGCCCAGGACGCAGACAGCACCGCCATCCGCGCCGATGCATTCCATCACCGCGCCGATGCCATCACCTCGTTCGCGGCCCTGGTTGGAATCTCGATTGCGCTCTGGGGCGGGCCGGGATGGGAACCCGCCGACGACTGGGCGGCGCTGGTCGCTTCGGGTGTGATCGTCTTCAACGGCTGGCGGCTTGCACGCGAGCCACTCGGCGAACTGCTCGATCGCCAGCCCGAGGCCCTGCCACCGCGGATCGAGGCCATTGCACGAGCGGTTCCCGGCGTGCGCTTCGTGGAGAAGATCCGGGTCCTCAAGCACGGCCCCACACACGGCGTGGACCTGCATGTGCAGGTCGATCCACATCTTTCGGTCCGCGATGGTCACGCCGTCGGCGGGGCGGTGAAGGCGGCGATTCGAAGCACCCTGCGCGGAATCGGCGAGGTCCTCATCCATCTCGAGCCCTTCGAGGACAAGCCGCTGCGGCCCGAGGCAGCGCCGCGGCTCACGGAGCCCCCCGTCACGGAGAATTGAGAGCGTCTCGCTGCCGCACGCGCACGCACAGGATCTCGCGTTTTGGAAGTTCCTCGTCGGGCTTGGTTGCAATCGAGACCGACCAGAGGGTCTCCAGCCGGCGTTCTCGCCTGGCTTGCTCGAGGGCGTCGCGCAGTGGTGGATCGAGCAGCCGTTGGTCGTAGAAGAGAAGGAGCCCCGCACCCGCTTCCAACTCGGCCGTCACTCGGTCCTGGCGGGAATCGCTCGGTCGTCCGCTCCCGACCAGTGCGGGAAGCTGCTCGGCGATCATGCGGATGGCCCGCACTGGCGTGTCGCTCGCCCGCGCTTCCGCGCGAGCCCGGGCGACAAGTTCATCCATCGCCTCGGCCCCGCTGCCGCGCAGTGGCGAATGGGTCGAGTTCAGCACTCCAAGCGCACCGACGATCAAGGCCGCGCTGGCGACGACCAGCCACACCTGACGGTGTCGGCCCCGCTCGGGCCCCTGCGTCAGCAACCACCATGAGGCGAGGAGCGCGGCCAGGGGGAATGCCGGAGCCACATAGTCGGCGCGCTTGCCGCTGCTGGCCGAGAAGACGAGCAGAACAAGCACCACCCACACCGCACCGGAAGCGAGCAGTCGAAGGCCGTCACTCGATCCGGGGCCGCTCGAACTCACACGCGTCGCTGCCCGCGGCCACGCGAACCAGATGGCAATCAGCGCGACGATCGACCACGGCGCGAAGCGCACGGTGAAGTAGCCGGGCATCTTCGGAAGCCCCAGCACGATCCCGAGGAGGCCGCCTCCGCCACCTTCCGGACCGGTGCCGGCAACCCGTCCCAGGAGTTCCTTGTCAAGAAGCTGCTCGGAGAGGTGCGCCGGATCGAGAATCCACACTCCGAGTGGCCACGCCAGCATGATCGCGAGCGCGGGAAGGCCGAAGCAGGCCAGGCGAAGCGCTCGAAGCGTCGCCGGGCGACCCAGCACCAGCCACGCCACCAGGCCGACGTGGATCAGTGGCAGGAACGCGACGGGCCCCTTGGTCCACGCCGCGGCGACGGTTGCGCTCCAGAAGAGAAACGCCCACAGCACGCTGCGACTCCGGGCACTCGATGAATTTGCGTGCGGCGGCTGGTCCGCGCCACGCTCGGTCGCAGCGTCCAGCAGCGCCCGAGTCCCGGCCCACCACGCAAGTGTCAGCCACAGGACCAGCAGCATGTCGGGGCGGGCCAGCGTGCCCAATTTGAAGAAGGGGTAGCTGGCGATACACATGATCGCCGCGAGCCATCCCGCTCCGAGCCGAATCGGTTCACCGATGCGAACCAGAAGCGCTGCCAAGGCGATCAGCCCCAGCATGCTCGGCAGTTTGTGGGCGAACTCGCTGTCGCGGCCGAGCAGATGGACGAAGGGCGCGGCCAGCCAGTTGTAGAGCGGCGGCTTGGTGGCGCCGAGCCCTTCGGCATCGCGCGGCAGGATCCAGGCTTCGCCGCCGATTGCGAGGATGTCGGCGGTGTACGCGACGGTGCGAGGCTGGGTCTGGTCCCAGAGATCGGTGGGCCCGAGAGCCCGGGTGACGAGGGTGATTGCCACCAGAAGCAGGGTCACCACCGCGAGGATCCCTCGGACATGCGTCCGCGGCGCCGCAGCGGCCGGACCCGCAACAGCCGCAGGCGATGCCGCCAGTGTCGACCTGGGCGGCGGCGAGCCCTCGGAGCGGATGCCTTCGGCAGGGAGGGGCGACACGACCACGATCGTACGAATTCGCCAGATACCCAGCGCCGCGGGCCGAGCGTCACGCCGGCCGACGGGGGACGAGTTGAAGCCGTCCCCCCCGCCCTCTACACTCCCGCCTCTCTCGAAGGACCGTTGGCGCAGTTGGCTAGCGCGCCTGCATGACACGCAGGAGGTCACTGGTTCAAGTCCAGTACGGTCCATTTGAGCGCTCCGTTCGGCCCTCCGGGCCGGAGTATTCAGAGCGCTCCGTTCGGCCCTCCGGGCCGGAGTATTCAGAGCGCTCCGTTCGGCCCTCCGGGCCGGAGTATTCAGAGCGCTCCGTTCGGCCCTCCGGGCCGACACTCGCTTTCGCGGGAATGACGCGTGGGGAGTTCGAGCGCTCCGGTCGGCCCTCCGGGCCGACACTCGCTTCTGTACGCCGCGCCGGGCAGAGCCCGGCGGGCTGAGCCACGCGCGCGCTTTGCGTCCGGTGCGTGCGCGTCGGCTTCTGACGCCGAGCCGACTCTTGGGTGCGTGGAACTCAGCGAGCTGGGGCTGGGCGGGACGCTGGTGCGGCGGTCCCGCTCGGCGGCGCTGCGGGCGTGATTCGTTCACGGCGTTGGGTGACACGGGACCTGGTGCCACGGGCGTCAAGATTTCCAGCTCTCCACACTCCACACCCTTCCGACCCACCCCCCCCTCTGTTGCCGCTCGACTCGGTCGACCAAGCGGGCGCAGCCCGCGCCGCGTCGATCGTGCCGAGCGACAAAAAGGTGCCGCGCACGCGACACACCTCAGGAGTCGGCGCAGCCGACGACCCCCGTCGGCGCCAGCCGACGCTCCCTACCCTCCCTCCCCCCATGCCTCAGCGCACTCGGATCGGACTGCTCGCGTCGATAGTCACCCGCATCGTGATCAGTGGGTGCGTGCTGGGCGGTGCTCTGGGGATCTTTCTGTGGCTGAGCTTCACCCGCGACGAACTGAACACCGACGCGAACCACACCACGACGCAGCGGGTGATGGCGTTCGCGCCGCAGACCCTCGCGGTGCGGCGTCAGTGGAGCGGGTTCGGAACCGCCGCCGCAATCGATGATGCCCGCATCCCCGCGCGGGTGGCCAGCACCGTCATCGCCATCGCCCCCGACATGCTGGCGGGTCGGCCCATTGCCAGAGGCGAGCTGATCGCGGCCCTCGATCCGGCGGATTTTGAACGACAGGTCGAGGTCACCCGAGAGTCGATGCGGGAGATCGATGCCCAGATGGTTCGACTCGACGTCGAGGAGACGGCGTGGCGGGAACGCGTCGATCTGGCCCAGGCCGATGTGGCGATCGCCGAGAGCGATGTCGCCCGAGTGGAATCGGCGGCGAAGGATCTCGCCGCTCAGCAGCGCGAAGTCGACACCGCCAGACAGCGACTCATCGCCGCCCAGCGAGCGCTGCTGGCCGCCCGCGAAGCGCTCGACATGGTGCCGTCGCGGCGCAACGGGCTTGCCGCCATGCGCGAGGGCGTGGTCTCCTCGAACCGCCTCGCCCAACTTGCCCTCGAGCGCTGCCGGATCGAGAGTCCAATCGACGGCGTGCTTCAGACCGTCGACATCAAGCTCGGCGAAAGCGTCCAGCCGGGTCAGCAGGTGGCTCGCGTCGTGGGTCTGGCGCGGATCGAAGTGCCGCTTCTTCTGCCCGCGTCGGCGCGACCGCAGGTCGGTCTGGGCGATGAAGTGCTCCTTTTCGAGGACGGTGCGGGCGCTCGGTCGTGGACCGCACTCGTCGCCCGAGTGGCGCCCGAAGACGATCCGATCACTCGAACGATGACGCTCTTCGCCGAACTCGTGCAGGACCCGAAATCTCCGACGGCGCTCTCGCCCGGTCGCTTCGTGCAGGGTTCGGTGCGGGCCAGCGTCGCCGTCGAGCGAGTGATGCTTCCGCGTCGCTCGGTTCGCAGCGACCGGGTGATGGTGGTGCGCGACGGTGCAATCCACGAGCGCTCGGTGACCGTCGATTTCACCCAGAGCGGGGCGCTGCCCGAGTTGCATCTGCCCGACCTCGAGTGGGTCGCGGTGGGCGAGACCTTCTCGGAGGATGAACTGATCGTCCTCGACGGGGCCCGAGCCATTCCGGTAGGCACCCGCGCTGAAGCGGTTCGTGCCGATCAGTTGACTGCGAGGGCGGAGACGGAGAGGGGCCCAGCCACGGACCCAGCCACGGACCCAGGCGCGGACCCAGACGCGGCAACGGTCGCGGGCACAGGCACAGGCACGGGCACAGGCGGCACCGCGGGCACAATCACGGAGCCTCGGCGGTGATTCCCCCGATCAGTCGCTTCGGGGTCCACAAGCCGGTGCCGGCGCGGCTTCTGATGATGGGTCTCATCATCGCGGGCATCTACTGCGGTCTGACCATGCGGCGGGAGTTCTTCCCGCAGACCGATCCCGATCGGGCCCGCATCCTGCTGCCGTTCCCGGGCGCCACCCCCCAGGAGATCGAGGAATCACTCGCCCGCAAGGTCGAGGACGCCGTCGCCGATCTCGAGGAGATCGAGAAGATCGAGACCATCATCGGCGAGGGCCGCGGCGTGGTCATCGTGCAGTTCCACGATGGCATCGAGCTCCGCACCGGCATCGACGAAGTGCAGACTGCCGTCGACAGCCTCCAGGATCTTCCCGCCGACGCCGAGCGGATCCGCGTGCAGGAGCTTCGGCCCAACATTCCGGTGGCGATGGTCACCCTCTTCGGCGATGTCGACGAGGCGACTCTCAAGACCGCGATGCGGGCGATGGCCGACGATCTTCGTTCGCTCCCGGGCATGGGAACGATCACGCTCTCGGGCGTGCGCGACTACGAGCTCCGCGTCGACGTCGAGGCGTCGCGACTTCTCGAGCACGGGCTGAGCCTTCCGCGGGTGGCCGACACCATCACCGCATGGATGCGCGACATCCCCGGCGGCTCGGTGCGCACCGCAACCGGCAACATCAACGTCCGAACTCTGGGCGTCGTCGAGCAGGCTGCGGCGATCAAGCTGATTCCTCTCAAGGCCACGGCGGAAGGCCAGGTCCTTCGCGTCGGCGACATCGCCACGGTGCGCGAGGACTTCGTCGACGAGCAGGTGGAGCGGCGCTTCAACGGCAAGCCTGCGGTGAGCCTGACCGCCTTCAAGACCGCCGACGAGGACGCCATCGAGATCGCCGAGATGATCCGCGGCTATGTCGCGGGACGCCGCGGCGAACCGCCGCCCAGCGCCTGGACCGATCGCATTGCCCGAGCCCTCGCCCCGCCGGGTGCAGTGGTCGCCGAGGACCGCCGGGCTCCATCCACACCATTGTGGGAGAGCGCCCGACACCGCGGGTGGGCACTCGGGAACCGCGATCCCGCGCCGCTGCCGGCGGAGATTGCCATCCACTCCGACCTGGCCCGGCTCATCGAGGGTCGACTCGCGCTTCTCACCGACAACGCCAGGCAGGGCGTGGTCCTGATCTTCATCGCGGTGGTGATCTTTCTGAACCTGCGGACCGCCTACTCGGTCGTGAAGGGCCTCTTCACCGCCATCTGTGGCACGCTGCTGGCCATGGTTCTCCTCGACGTGACGCTGAACCTGCTGACCATGTTCGGTCTGCTGATCACGCTGGGCATGCTCGAGGACGATGCCATCGTCGTCAGCGAGAACATCATCTCGCGGCACGAACGCGGCGACGATCCCTTCACCGCCGCCATCCGCGGCGCCGAGCAGGTCTTCTGGCCGGTGATGGCCACGGTCCTCACCACGATCGTGGCGTTCCTCCCACTCACCTTCATCAGCGGTCCGGTCGGCGATCTCATCTCCGCCCTTCCGCTGGTCGTGCTCTGCTCACTGATGGTCAGCGTGGTGGAGACCACCTTGATCCTGCCGAGTCACATCGCCCACTCGCTCGAGAAGCGGGCGCGGCGGGCGCCGGGACGCATCGAGCTCACCCTCGAGCGGCTCTGGGCGTGGCGCGATCGGGTCGGAACCGCGCGGGTGATCGACGCCTACGCCTGGGCGATGAAGTGGATGCTCGAGTATCGCTACATCTCGACCAGCGTCGCCCTTGCGACTCTGATCATCTCCTTCGGCATGATCGCGGGCGGTCGGCTGCCCTTCACGTTCCTGCCCAAGAACGACGCCGAGACCCTGGTCGCCGACATCCGCCTTCCGGTCGGATCGCCGCTTGTCGCCACCGAGGTCGTCGTCGCCCGCGTCGAGCGGGCCGCGTTGGCCCAGGCGGAGGTGAAGACGGTCGGCTCGATCCTCGGCGAGCGGACCGACGTGGAGACGGCGCTCGTCGACGCCCCGTCCACGAACACCGCCCAGATCTTCATCGAGCTCACCAGCGTCGAGAGCCGCTCGCGCGAAAGCCAGCAGGTGCTGGCGTCGATCCGCGACGCCCTCGGGGCAACACCCGAAGTCGAAGAGCTTCGCTTCAGCGAGATCAGCGGCGGCCCATCCGGCACCGACATCACCATCGAAGTGCGCGGCGACGATCGAGAATTGGCGCTGCTGGCGGTCGAGCGGGTGAAGGCTCTCCTCGAAGGCTTCGACGGCGTGCGCGACGTCTCGGATGACGATCTCGCGGGAAGTCCGGAGATTCAGATCACGCTCCGACCCGGGGCCGCGGCTCTGGGGTTGAGCGTGGCCGACGTCGCCCGCCAGGTGCGCGGCATCCTCTTCGGGCTTGATGCCCACGTCTTCTCCGATCGTCGCGAGGACATCGACGTCCGCGTGCGCATGGACGAGGGCTCGAGGCGCCGTCTGGATTCGATCGAGGAGCTCTGGGTGGTCACCCCGACCGGGCGGCGGGTCCCGCTGATCGAGGTCGCGGATCTCCGCGACGGCAGCAGCTACTCGACCATCCGACGAGTCGATCGCGAGCGGACCATCTCGGTGCTGGCGGACTGCGCAATCGGCGTGAACCCCGAAGAGGTCTCTCGCTCAATTGCCCCTCGACTGGTGCTTCTCGAACAGGAGTTTCCCGGCCTCACCATCAGGAGCGCCGGTCGGGCCCAGGATCTGCGCGATGCGGTGTCCACGCTCCCAATCGCCTTCGGAGCGGCGATGCTCATGATCTACGCAATTCTCGCGTGGCTCTTCTCGAGCTACACCCAGCCCTTCGCGGTGATGATCGCCATTCCCTTCGCCGTGATCGGCGTGGTCTGGGGACACCTCCTGATGGGCTACCAGCTCGACTTCCTGAGTCTGATCGGCTTCGTGGCCTTGTCGGGAGTCGTGGTCAACAACTCGCTGGTCTTCGTCGAGTTCTTCAACGAACGACGCGCCGGCGGCATGCCGATGCGGGAGGCGCTGCTCGAGTCAGGCCGACTTCGACTGCGCCCCATTCTCCTCACCAGCGTGACCACCTTCGTCGGACTCGCCCCGCTCATCTTCGAGCAGAGCTTTCAGGCCAAGTTCCTGATCCCGATGGCCATCGCCATCAGCTTCGGCCTGCTGAGCTCGACCGTGCTCACCCTGATGGTGCTGCCCTGCATCCTGGTCATCATGGACGACGTAAAGGCCGCCTCGCACTGGCTGTGGTTCGGACGCGCCAGGGCGGAAGAGACGGCGACAATTGCGCGCGAGGTGATTGTGGAGTGAGGAAAGAGGAGTGAGGAAAGAGGAATGAGGAATGAGGAATGAGGACCCGCTCACCGGAGTACGCGGGAGTTGCCTGCCGACGCCATGCCCGGGCAGGCAACGCACGCGTCCGAATTCGGACGGATCCTCATTCCTCATTCCTCACTCCGAATCCCCCCCAGCGCTCCCACGCTGTAGTTGGGCGCCTCCTTCGTGATCTGGATGTCGTGGGGGTGGCTCTCGATGAGACTGGCGGCGGAGACGCGGACGAAGCGGGTGTTGGCCCGGAACTCGTCGATGGTTGTGCAGCCGCAGTAGCCCATGGCGCTGCGGAGGCCGCCGACCATCTGGTAGACGAACTCGCCGAGCGAGCCGCGATAGGGCACGCGACCTTCGACGCCTTCGGGAACGAACTTCCGGCTGTCGGCGATGGCCGCCTGTCCGTAGCGATCGGCGCTTCCTGCGCCCATCGCTCCCTGGCTGCCCATGCCGCGATAGCTCTTGAAGCGCCGCCCGCGGTGAATGACCATCTCTCCCGGGCTCTCGTCGAGCCCCGCGAAGAGCCCGCCCATCATCACGCTGCTGGCCCCCGCGGCGATGGCCTTGGCGATGTCGCCGCTCTGGCGGATGCCGCCGTCGGAGATCACCGGCACGCCGGCGGCATCGGCGACTCGACAGACCTCGCTGACCGCGGTGATCTGCGGCACACCCACGCCGGTGACGACGCGGGTCGTGCAGATTGATCCAGGACCGATTCCGACCTTCACCGCGTCGGCTCCCGCATCGATCAGGGCTCGGGCCGCGTCGGCGGTGGCGATATTGCCGGCGATCACGTCGATTGCGTACCTGGCCTTGATGGCCCGGACGGTGCTGATGACGTTGGCGCTGTGGCCGTGGGCGGTGTCGACCACGATCACGTCCACTTCAGCGGCGATCAGCTTCTCGACCCGGTCCATCTGATCGACCCCGACCGCGGCGCCCACCCGAAGTCGGCCGCGGTCGTCGCGACAGGCGTGCGGGTGACGGCGGAAATTGTCGATGTCGCGCATGGTGATCATGCCCGCGAGTCGACCGTCGGGATAGACGAGCAGGAGCTTCTCGACCTTGGCCCGATTGAGGATGTCCTCGGCGCTTTCGACCGGCGTGGTGGGCGGAGCGGTGACCAGATTGCTGCTGGTCATGGTGTCGCGGACCAATCTCGCTCCGTTGGCCACGGGCCGGGTGGCGCCGTCGCCCGAGCCCCCATCGCGGAAGCCCCCGTTGCTGCCGACGAACTTCATGTCCCGCCGGGTGAGGATGCCCACCAGCCTGCCGTGCGGGGTGCCGTCGGCGGTGACCGGGAACCCGGAGACGTGCTGTTCGGCCATGAGGGCGGCGGCCCGATCGACCGTGTCGTCGGGTCCCAGCGTCACCGGGTCGGTGATCACGCCGTTCTCGCTCCGCTTCACCTTGGCCACTTCTCGGGCCTGGGCCTCGGGGGTCAGATTCTTGTGGACGATCCCGATCCCGCCCTCCTGAGCGAGGGCGCGAGCCAGCGCCGCCTCGGTGACGGTGTCCATCGGGGCCGACAGGAAGGGGATGTTGAGGCGGATCGAGCGGGTCAGGCGCGTCGAGGTCTCGGCGGAGGCCGGAGTCACCTCGGAGTAGGCCGGAAGCAGCAGGACGTCGTCGAAGGTGATGCCGTCAAGAACGATTCGATCCATTGAGCGATGGTCGTGAGAGCGCCCCGCGGTGTCAAGCGAGGGCGGTGCCGCACCCTCGCCACGCGCCGCCCCGCCGCCCGGTCGGGGACCACCCTCCGGCGGCTCGCGCCAGCCCGGGCCGGGGGCATTCGGCTCGCCGAACCTCTCCCAATGCCCGGGGCGACTCGGTACCCTTCACGGTCTTCCAATTGGAGAATCCAGTCGTGCATCAGACCGAGCTCATGTCAGACCCCGTTCACCACGACCGGGGAACAGTCGCCGGCGAAGGCCTCAAGGCGTGGCGCAAGTATCTCGACGCCACCATCCGCAACGGCGCCAGCGATCTCATCATCAAGGTCGATCTGCCGCCGCGGGTCCGCGTGCGCAACGTGCTGCGCGATCTGAAGACCGAGGTCTGCTCCGACGATCTCATGTTCCAGATGGCCAAGGACGTCCTCGACGATTCGCAGTACACCCACTTCCGTCGGCGCGGCTCGATCGACTTCGCCTACGACTACGACGACAACAACCGCTTCCGCGTGAACCTCTTCATGGCCCGCGGCAAGCCTTCGGTGGCGGCCCGACTCATCACCTCGAACATCAAGAAGTTCGAGGATCTGTATCTCCCGCCGGCGCTCGGCGAGGTCGCACTGTCGGCCCAGGGACTCATCCTCTTCTCGGGAGTCACCGGCTCGGGCAAGAGCACCTCGATCGCCGCGATGCTCCAGTACGTGAACGAGCGCAAGCGGGTGCACATCGTCACCATCGAAGATCCCATCGAGTACATCTTCAAGGACGACAAGGCCACCATCAATCAGCGCGAAGTCGGCATCGACTGCGTCAACTTCAACGAGGCCCTCCGGGCCCTGGTGCGAGAGAACCCCGACGTCGTGCTGGTCGGCGAGATGCGCGACTACGAGACCTTCGAGGCCGCGATCCGCGCCGCGGAAACCGGCCACCTGGTCTTCGGAACCATCCACGCCTCCTCGGCGTGGCAGACCTTCGGCCGCATCTACGACCTCTTCCCCGAGGCCGAGCGCGAACAGATCCGCAAGCTGCTCGCGTACAACCTGCGGGCGATCGTCTATCAGAAGCTGCTGCCGACGCTGCACGAGAACATCTCGCGCATCCCCGCGCTCGAGATCCTGCTCAACACCCCGGGCGTGCAGAAGTACATCCTCGAGGCCCGCGAAGGCGAGCTTCTCGACATCATCCGCACCAGCCATGAAGAGGGCATGATCGACTTCACCAGCTCGCTCGTGAAGCTGGTCGAGTCGGAGTACATCCATTACAGTGTCGCGCTGCAAGCGACTCCGAAGCCGGAGGAGCTCAAGATGCGTCTCAAGGGCATCAGTTGAGGGGAATCAGTTGAGCGAGGCACATGTGATCATCGAGCAGCCCTTTCTCATGCTGGCGTCCCAGATGCTTGGGTCCTGGGTTCCCGCCTTCGACGTCCCGTGGTTCCTGGCCGCGGAAGCCAACGTCCTGGTCGATTGGATCAAGCCGATTCTCATGGTGCTGCCATTCCTCCCGTGGGGATGGCTGGTCACCACCAAGCTCGAGCCCGACGCCCGCTACTTCCACCTGAACTACCACGGGTGGAACGCGGCCCACGTCGCCGCCGCGATTCTCGCGGTCGTCGCCCTCCTGGCGATTCCGATCTTCTGGGTGGGCTGGCCGGTGAGCATGCTGCTCCTCGCCGCGCCGATTCTCGCCTACTGGAAGGTCCGCAACGGCGTCGTTCCCGAAGCCCAGAAGTTCAAGCTCACCGGTGAGGGCTTCGCGGTGAAGATGGCGGCGCGGAAGAGCGCTGCCTCGGCCCGCGACGCCAAGGTCGTCTACCTCGATCGCAGCAAGAAGCCGCTGCCGGTGCCGAGCCGCGACGAGCCGCTCTTTCCCGTGCACATCCTGACCGAGCAGATGCTCGAACCCGCGGTCGCGGCCCGCGCCACCCGCCTCGAACTCTCGCCGGCCCAGGGCGGCTATCTCGTCAGCCAGTTCATCGACGGCGTCCGCTACAAGCGCGAGATGCTGCAGCCCAACGAGGCCAACGCCGCCATCGACTATCTGAAGCGGGCCGCCGGTCTCGACCTCGAGGATCGCCGGCGCCGTCAGGTCGGGCAGTTCCGGATGAAGAGCACTCTCGGCGAGACCATCGTCGACATCGCCACCTCCGGCGCCGCCGCCGGTCAGTCGCTGCGGGTCGATTTCGATCGCACCAAGCGGGTCAACCGACCCTTCGATTCGCTGGGACTCCTGCAGCCGCAGATCGAGATCCTGAAGCCGCTTCTCGAGCAGGCCGATCGACATGGCGTGGTGCTGGTCGGTGCCCCGTCCGGCCACGGTCTGACGACCACCGCCTACAGCCTGCTCGGGCGTCACGACGCCTTCACCACCAACATCAAGACTCTGGAGCGTCTGGTCGAGCTGCATCTCGACGGCATCGACCACACCCAGTTCGACGCCAGCAACCCGGCCGCCGACTTCGCCACCAGCCTGCAGTCGATCCTCCGCCGCGATCCGGACATCGTGCTCATCGGCGACCTGAAGGAACCCAACACCGGGAAGACCGCCGCGAGCCCGGGCATCAATGGTCCGCTGCTCTACATCCCCCAGCAGCTCGACTCGGTGGCGGCGCAGTTCGCCGACTGGGCCCGTGCGGTCGGCGACGGCAAGAAAGCTGCGGCACCGCTGCGGGCGATCATGAACCAGCGGCTGCTGCGGGTCGTATGTCCGCAGTGTCGCCAGCCGTACCAGCCCGCCGCGGATCTCGCCAAACGGCTGGGACTGGCGGCGAACAAGCAGCACGCGCTCTATCGCGCCGGTGGCAAGGTGCAGGTCAAGAACCGCGTCGAGGACTGCCCCGTGTGCAACGGCGTCGGCTACTTCGGCCAGATCGCGGTCTTCGAAGTGATGGGAATCGATGACGAGTGCCGCAAGCTCCTCGCCGCCGGTGACTTCAAGGGCGCTTACGCGGTCGCCCGTCGCAACAAGATGCTCTATCTCCAGGAAGCAGCCCTCGCCAAGGTTCGCGACGGCCAGACCACGGTCGAGGAAATCGCCCGCGTCCTGAATCCCCCCAAGAGCGACACCCCCGCCGCCGTCGCCGCCCGCGCCTGAGGCCCCTGGAACCGTTCCTCCCTGCCATGGCCATTCTCTTCAACATCCTCATCGTCGCGGCCGCGGGCCTCATCGCCTACTGGTGGGCCAATCAGGGCTTCCTGAGCGCCCTCTTCCACTTCCTCTGCGTCGCCGCGGCCGGGGCCATCGCCTTCGCGTTCTGGGAGGTGATCACCGTCAAATACCTGCTTCGCGGCGGTGGCTTCGACGAGTACGCCTGGGGCACTTCGCTGCTGGTGGTCTTCCTCGTCAGCCTCTTCGTGCTGCGACTGGTGTTCGACCGCGTCGTTCCCGACAACCTCAACCTTCCAACGTGGATGAACTACGGCTTCGGCGGGATCTTTGGAGCTGCCGCGGGAATCCTGACGGTGGGCATCGTGATGATCGGCGGCGGCTTCATGCAGAGCACCGCCGAGATGGTGGGCTACCGCGGTGTGGTGCGCGACGCCCAGTTCGCCGGTCAACCCGGCTCGACGGGCACGCTCTATCCGCCGATGCACGAGTGGACCGCGGGCTTCTACACCGCCCTCAGCGACGGCGCCCTCGCACCGACCTTCTCCCGTGCCTCCCTGCGCCGGTCCTATCCCGATCTCGCGGACATGGCGATGTCGCTCCACCGCGACGCCGCATACGGCGGCGAGGGCAAGACCTCGATCACCGATGACGCCGTCGATGTGCAGGAGATCGCTCGAATCGACGATGCCCCGCTCGGCAAGAACGCGGCACGCGGCGCCTACACGGTGAAGGTGGAGATCAGCCGCGCCGGCTACGACCGCGGCGAGCAGCTGGTGCTGAGCGCGTCGCAGGTTCGGCTCATCGGAGTCACGCCCGGCGGCAAGGCGGTCGCGGTGCACCCGACGATGTGGACCCAGGAGACCGAGAAGTCGGGCATTGTGGACCTCGCCTTCGACGATGTCACCAACTACGCCACCAGCGCGCCGGGCCGCGAGACCACGACCCTGCTCTTCCACTTCCCGGCTGCTCCGCTCGCCAACGCGACCCCCGAGTTCATCCAGATCAAGGGACTCCGCTTCCGCCTGCCCGCACCGGTCAAGGCGTTGTCGCAGGCGGAGTGGATGATCGCCAAGGCGACACTCGGTGGCGCCGCTGCCGGAGCCACCGCGGTCACCTTCGATCCCAACGCGCCGTTCATCGAGGATGGCGAGATCCTGATCAACAACAACATCTCTCCGCTCAATCTCAGCAAGAACATGATCAGCGGCATGGATGTGACCGACGACGGCTATCTGGCCAGCGGTCGAAGCGAGTTCGACAAGAGCACGCCGTTCAATCCGGGGCGACTGCTGCGCATCAAGGGCATCGTTCAGATTCCCGGCACCCGCCTCGTCAAGGTGAACGTGTCCCGTGGCAAGAGCACGATCGACCTCTTCAACGACACCAACGACTTCCGTCGCCGGGCCGGTGAAGGCGCCGCCCCGATGCTCATCGATTCGGCCGGTCGCACCTACACCTCAATCGGCTACTTCTGGATCAAGCCCGACAAGGTCGAGATCAAGATCGAGCCGACCAAGGGAATCAAGACCGTCGCCGACATCCCCTCGCTCCCGAGCGCGGGCACGCACGAGCTCTTCCTGCTGTTCCGCGTGACCGAAGGGGTCAACGTGATCGGCTTCAAGCTCGGCGACAAGATCACTGTCGCCAACTGCGACCTCAAGATCGGCGACCCCGAACCCACTGGCGAGCGCGGCCAGTTGGGAGTGCCGAGTTCGTGACCCACTCGCCGCAAAGCGGCGAGCGGGTCGGGGAGTGAGGAATGAGGAATGAGGAATGAGGACCCGCTCGACGGACGGCGCGGGAGGTGCCTGCCTGCGCACTGCAAGGCGGGGGCAGGCACAGGACGCGCCCGCAGTCGACAGGGTCCTCATTCCTCATTCCTCATTCCTGATCCCCCCCACCCCTTCAACATCCTCTCCACGTAATGAATGTCGAAATCGGCGTCGACGAACTCGCGGGAGTCGATGAGGCGGCGGTGGAGCGGGATCACGGTCTTCATCGGACCGATGCGGAACTCGTCCAAGGCTCGGCGCATGCGGGCGATGGCTTCGGCGCGGGTCGGGGCGTGGACGATCAGCTTGCCGATCATCGAGTCGTAGTCGGGCGGAATGCGGTAGCCCGGTCGGGCGTGACTGTCGAGCCGAACGCCCGGGCCGCCGGGGGCGACGAAGGTCTCGATCCGCCCGGCCTGCGGCATGAAGTTGCGATCGGGGTCTTCGGCGTTGATCCGGCACTCGATGGCGTGCCCCTGGACCTTGATGTCCTTCTGGGTGAATGGCAGCTTCTCGCCGGCGGCGACCTTGATCATCTCCTTGACGATGTCGACGCCGGTGATCATCTCGGTCACCGGGTGCTCGACCTGCACGCGGGTGTTCACCTCGAGCATGTAGAAGTTCTGCTGGCGATCCATCAGAAACTCGACCGTGGCGACGCCGGAGTACTTGGCGGCCCGGATGAGCTCGACCGCCGACTTCAACACCGCCTCGCGCTTCGCCGGGTCGACCCCCGCCGCCGGGGCCTCCTCGATCAGCTTCTGGTGGCGGCGCTGACTGGTGCAGTCGCGCTCGTAGAGATGGACGGCGTTTCCATGCTTGTCGCCGATGACCTGCACCTCGAAGTGCCGGGCCGCTTCCAGGAACTTCTCGATGTAGACGGTGCCGTTGCCGAAGGCCGCCTGGGCTTCCTGCTTCGCGGCCGCAAGACCTGCCCGCAGGGCCGGCTCGTTGTGGGCCACGCGCATGCCGCGCCCGCCGCCTCCCGCGCTGGCCTTCACGATGACCGGATAGCCGATCTCCTTGGCGATCTTGACCGCTTCCTCGTCGTCCTCGATGGCTCCGTCGGAGCCGGGGAAGATCGGCGTCCTGGTCGCCTTGGCCATCTTCTTGCACGAGACCTTGTCGCCGAGCAGGGCCATGGCCTCGGGGCTCGGACCGATGAACTCGATCTGGCAGTCGCGACAGACCTCGGCGAAGTGGGCGTTTTCGGCGAGGAAGCCATACCCGGGATGGATCGCGTCGACGTTCTTGAGCTCGGCCGCAGAGATGATCCGATCGATCCGCAGGTAGCTCTCCCGCGCCGGACCGGGGCCGATGCAGACGGTCTCGTCGGCGTGCTCGAGCCACGGCCCCTCACGGTCGGCGGTGGAGTAGACGCAGACCGTCTGGATGCCGAGCTCCTTGGCGGCACGGATGATCCGCAGGGCGATCTCGCCGCGATTGGCAATCAGGATGCGCGAGAACATTGGGTGGTGGATCGCTCGAGGTCAGGGGCGTCGCCGGTCGGAGAGCGACACGGCGCAGATCGAACTCAGACGGGACGGATGAGGAAGAGCTTCTGTCCGAACTCGATGGGCTGTCCGTTCTTCACCAGGACCCGCTCGATCACGCCGCCGCTTTGGATCCCGCTCTCGGCCTTGATCTCGTTGAACACCTTCATCGCTTCGATCAGGCAGACCACGGTCTCGGGACCGATGCTGTCGCCGACCTTGACGAAGGCCGGCTTCTCCGGTGACGCCGAGGCGTAGAACGTTCCAACCATGGGGCTTTCGATGGCGACAAGATCGTCGTCCTCGCTCAGAACCGGCGGGGCGGCGGCACCGGACGCTCCCGCGGAGGCGGCGCCTGCGGCTGCGGCAGGAGCCGCGGGCGACACATGGGTGATCTGGGGCACGAGCTGCACACCCGCCCGCTTGAGGGTCACCTGCTCCTGACTGTCGCGCAGATCGATCTCGGTGATGTCGTTGGAGACCATCAACCGGACCAGTTCCTTGAGCTTGCGAATATCGATCATGGGTGGACCTCTCCAGACGCCGCCTGTGCGAGTCGAGATCGCAGGAGGGCCCACGTCGGCTCGCCACAGTCCGAGTGGACTGGGGAGCGCTGCGGAGGCCCTTCAGCGGGGCTCGAGCGGGCAGTGTAGCGGCGAGCCTTCCGGAGCGAAACCGACGGAACGTGGTCCCTTCGGCGTCGAAGCCCAGGGGACCTGCTCAGATCTCGCGATTGGGACGGAGGGCCACCGGCGGGGCCAGGATCTCCTGAGCCACGATCGCCCGGCGGAGCAGGGCGCGGTCTCTCATGATCCGGTGGACGCCGTCGGTCAGGCGCTCGCCGCCCTCGGGCCCCCCCCGGCTCGGCCTCGCGCCCCATTGACCGGGAAGAGGCTTTGCCGAGCGCGAGAACCCGTGATCCTCCTCGCGCTCGCGCGACTCGGGACGGGCGAAGGCGATCTCCGACGCTTCTTGAACCGCGGCGTCGCTTCGAGGCGTCGCTGCGCTGGGGCCGCGCCCGCCGACTGTGGTCGATGGTGTCACCGGCTGCTCGCGGCGAATCGTCGGTGCCGGTGGAGCGACCGGGGCGCCACCGGCGGCCTGACGTCGTCGCAACTGTTCGATGGTCTGAAGCCGACGCTGCCGGGCCAGCTCCTCGGCACTGATCGGTGCGCTCCCGAACCGCGGGCCGTCCTGTCGATGGCGAGCGTCGTGCGGGGCGGGAACCGATCGCAGTGGGCCAGTATCGCGGCCGAGATCGCGCATCACCTTGGTGGTCTGCGACGCCGGGGCGACGCCGCCCTGGGGCACGGAGCGCTGCTTGGCCGCCGAGGGCTGGTCGGGACGCCCCTCGATCGGGCGAGCTTCGGGAGCGCGCCCGGCGGGTCCCCGCTGTTCGGCGGCCTTTCGCGCGGCCTCACGCTTGGCGCGGTTCTGAAGCACGGCGCCGACGATGTTGACGGTGATCACGACCAGAGTCACCAGGATGAACTGCCACATGGCGGAGATGGTACCGAGATGGGGTCCCAATACGTGGGGGGCACGTGAGGGGCACGTGAGGGGCACGTGAGGGGCACCTGAGGGACACGCGCGGGGCGAGCGATGTGTGAGCGACTCATGCCTCGGGTGCCGACGGCTGCAGCCTCGGGAAAGCCACCTCTCGACCGTGTTCCT
>Ga0163151_10001041_pt1 | contig 47995 bp, 43 predicted proteins | sample OliLakLV19MP5IB2_FD_145596 | JGI IMG/M metagenome (GOLD analysis project Ga0163151, IMG submission 145596) | Freshwater microbial mat bacterial communities from Lake Vanda, McMurdo Dry Valleys, Antarctica - Oligotrophic Lake LV.19.MP5.IB-2 | ecosystem: Environmental > Aquatic > Freshwater >...
GTTACAGACCTGCCTTTCTGATCCGGCCCACCATGACGAACCGCTGTTCATCATCATCCACCAGACTTACGAGCTTTGGTTTAAGTTGATATTGCATGAAATGGACGCTGTTCTCGAACTAATCGCAGCGTCCAGACCGAGAAAAGCGACTTTCTACATGCGCCGGATCATCGCCATTCTGAGACTGTTGGTGCAGCAGATTCACGTACTTGAGACCATGACTCCGCGAGATTTCCTTGGCTTTCGTTATGCATTGAGCCCGGCAAGTGGTTTTGGTTCAACTCAATTCAGAGAAATAGAATTTGCCACCGGCATCCGCCGACCTGATCTATTGGAGTACTTTAAGAGCGATATATCGCATCAAGCACTCATTAAGAGATATGAGGCTCCTTCGCTGGGTGAAACCTTTTATGCGTTGCTGCGCAGCAACGGTTTCGATTTGCCGGAAGGTAATGCCGCGATGAGTCCGGAGGAAGCGGAAGCCTGCCAGGAAAAACGCTGTCGCGAACTTCTCCGCCTCTACGATGAAGAAGAGACATACGCCGAGTTGCATGACCTTGCCGAGTCGTTGGTTGAGTTCGATGAATTGCTCTACTTTTGGCGTGCGCATCATATGACCGTCGTCGAGCGCATGATTGGCTCGAAGCGCGGCACCGGTGGCAGTGACGGCGTGGCCTACTTACAGTCCACTCTAAGCACCCGCTGTTTCCCCGATTTGTGGCGTCTGAGAACCTTGTTGCAAAAGCCGGAAGGCGCTGATGACAGCACCTTTAACGGAGCGACACCCGGTCCAGGAGCAAATCCTGCAGGAACTGGCTGTCCATTCCGTTAGAGCTAGTGAGCCGGAGCTTTTGTAGAGCTACTGGGCTGGAGCTTTTGCGGGCTCAGGCATTGAAAGCTTGGGCGCTTCGATAGTAGGTGCTGGAGTCTGTATTACTGTACTTTGCTGACCGTTATTCGCCATAAAATAAGCGAAGATTCCAACTACGACTACCAGCGACACGATGAGAATGACCATTGCTGCACTGCTGCTACTTTCGCTTGCCATAACTTTTTTCCTCCAATCCTGCGCCTAAAGCGCCTGCTTGCAGACGTGGTTGCCAGGATGAGGTTCCAGAGCGGACAAATCCCAGATTGTCAGCAGCACCATTGGTGGTGATATCGGTTGATCGGACCCTACGGATTCGACCGTCAAGAATATGTCTATTTGTTTGGCTCGAGGCTCACTGCACTATTAGGCAACTTAACTTCAGCTGGATATCCCCAGAGATACCCCTGCGCGTACTCGACACCCATGGACTTGATTACTTCCATGTCCTCGCGAGTCTCGACGCCTTCGGCCACAAGTTCCGCTCCGAGCGCATCGACAACGCCAATTAACCGACGCAACAGTCTCTGCTTTTGCACATCCATCGCAATGCCTGCGACGTACTTTATATCGACTTTCACCACGTCTGGTTCGAGCAGGATCAAACTTTCCAAAGAGCTGCGTCCGAAGCCAACATCATCAATAGCCACTTGTACGCCAGCTTTCTTCAGCGCGGCGACATGTTCTTTGAGATAGCTCGGGTCACCAATGAATTGTTGTTCGCTGATCTCTACGCAAAACGTGCCGAGGTTCTTGTCCAACGGGAACATTTCAATGAGCCTGTCTATGGGCGTGTCGATGATTGTAGAAGGGAAAATATTGACATCGAATTTTGAGCCGCGCTCGAGATACTGTGCTGCTGCGATGCACGTTTTCATGCAGCGAAGATCTACTCTGGTCAGGATGTTGCTTTCAATTGCGATCCGGAAAAAGTCGTATGGCATCTGGAACGGACCGATCGGACCGCGAATCAAAAGTTCGTAACCGACTTGCACTTCATCAGATAGGCGAATGATTGGATGCTTTGCGCAACGGAAACACTCGCCTTTTCGCAGTACCTCGACTATGTCGCTCGCTTCTGGGCTTATTCCTTGCCCGTTTCTGGAAACGGCCACTAGTCCTTCACTGACTCGATTTTTGCCGGCCACTTTAGACTCTTTCATGGCATGGCGGGTCATCGAAAGGAGTTCTTCTACGGAAGAGATCTCATATGGCAGAATCGCAACCCCGAGGCTGGCTGTCATGTAAATGTTGTCGTTTGAGTTTCGAATTGGACTTTCAGCGACAGATAATCTGACTCGCTCAGCAATCAATTTCGCTTCTGCAAATAGCGTATCAGTAAGCAGGATGACGAATTCATCGCCACCTATGCGGGCAACATAGTCAGAGGGACGCAAGGTCGTAACTATGCGGTCGACCATTTCTCTAAGAGCAACGTCACCAACTGCATGTCCGAGTGATTCGTTGATCTTTTTGAAGTCATCGCAATTCAAGAGCACTGCGACAATCTGCGAACCATTCCGTTGCGCTCTGTTTACTTCCCGCCCCAGAACAATTTCCAGACCGCGGCGATTCGTTAGTTCAGTAAGGGGGTCGATAATCTGCAATCGATCCAAACGCAAACGAGTGTCTTCAAGCTGTGCCGTAAGACTGCTAATGGACTCTTCCAACTCAGCGATTCGCACATCGTTGATTCGTTTCTCCAGCCTACGTTTTCGAACGAAATGCACTGCGGCGCTGATCCCAATTAGGGTAGCAGCGATCACAGGAAGTTCGAAAGTTGCCATCTTAACGAGATACCACGGTGAACTAGACGCATACTTATGCGTTTAAGTAGTGAGTTTGTAGCACAAGCCTACGGGTCCTCACCACTAACCAATGATGGGCTCATAACGTATCGGTGTCAAGCCCGTGAGGGGCAGTAGTGGGCGATTCGAGCTAATCAAGCTAAATCAGTGTGCGATGTACAACAGACCCCTGACCGCGGCAGGGCAACAATATTCAGGCGTAATGGGGAAAGGGCGTTTAAGTTGGCGGTCTTGAAAACCGAGTGGCATCTTGGAATGGAATCCCTGATTCCGCCGCAAAATTAGGTTGGAAGAAAAGCCTCAGTCAATCAACAGCGCAGATGTTGGGAAGGTGCGGAGCAACGCTGAGAACTCCAAGGGCAGAAAACCTCTTTGCCAAACAAAAGGTTCGATGCCGATTTGGAAATGCCAAGTTACCTCGGTTAGGCGCGCAGATAGCACCAACTTGAATGCACATTCAATTGACTCAGGTAATTGAGCGCCGCACCAAAGGCGATATCACCTGGACTGTTAATTTTCAAGCAGAAGAATGGACTTCGTCTCAATTAATCAGTGGGGTCGCAAGAGTGACTACGAATCGCTTCGTAGGCCACGTGGGAGCGACGTCTTTACCGCCACTGATAAATAGGTCTGACAGCAACTGCAGGGACGGCACGTGAGCCGCCCGTCTTAGAAATCTCGCTAAAAAAGGCGCAGCATCACGCTGCGCCTTTCCTCGATATATTTCGCTCGCTTACTGGGCCTGAGCGCCCGTAGCGACATCCGCTGTCGGATTGCGCGTGATGCTGACAGTGCTTACTTCAGTTCCGGTTTTATCTTTATAGAAAACGTGTCCAACATAGGCAGTTCCGTATTGATAGGTCTCGATTGGAGTTGCTGTTTTATTGTCGATCGAGATAACCGGTTCTTCCGTTACGTTGCTAGGAAGCAGCGCTTTCATTGTCTTAAGAGCCACTTCTTTGCTGACAGGTGTTGTGTGGACCACGTCCACTTCGTAGCAAACGTCGTCCTTGGCCTGAATCACGAACTGTCCACCGGTGGAGTTCGGCATACGACTCAGATATTGTGTTTTGCCTTGCATAGTGCCGTTTGCGTCCGGAATGAACGTCATGATGGCTTCTTTGAATACTGATTCAGGAGTTCCCACGCGAACAGCGTCGAGATTGACAGTTCCGCGGTGAACCTGAGCTTGTGGAACGCTCGAACTTGAGCTGGTGCAGGCAGACAGCGACAAAGAAGACAGGATTACTAGTCCGACCAATGCACCGGTTTTTCCATTAAGCATCACAGCTACTCTCCTTTGCTGGGAACCATTACCTTCCAAACTAGTTGGTAGACGCCAAGTGTAGCATGTGGCATATGAGATAGAGTTCACGAAACGTGCCGTGGATGTGGCTTTCGAGGTTCGTGCACCACATTCAGTGGCGAATGTAGGGCTAAATCTGTCCCATGAGCAGAAGTTGATGTTGTGACCAGGGGGAGCCTTCGAAGAGTCTGCAAATTCGGTGCAGGTCAGAAAAACCAAATTTAATCTAGCAAAGGCAACTTTTCGTTGAACTCTTTTCAGAAATGGTACGTTGAGGAGAGAAGCGACCACAATTGTCTTCTTCTAAGGTTAGTGAGACTTATGAATAAACTTCGTGCTGTTACTGCTGCCTTTTTGCCTGTTTTTGCGCTCTGTACGACACTTCTTACTGTTCCGAGCGCCGAGGCAAGGCGGATGATGGTACCTGGCGAAGAGGCTCAATCGCGAACAACAATGCTCAGTCAAGAGATTCGCTGGCACAAAGATCTAAGTGCTGCTCAAACCCAAGCCCGTCGTCAGGGAAAATTGATTTTTTGGATGCACATGTTGGGACAGATTGACGGCGTCACGTGAAGTGCCGGCAATAGTTTGAGAGCCGTGTCGCTCTCTTCGCAACCAGCATTCAGCACAATCAAAGATAACTTCGTTTGCGGCGTCAAGGATATTAGCAACGAGTCCTACTCCGGTGTTTCTGGACGCCACGAACCGGATGGCAACGCCATCCAGACTACGAACGGCGCTGGTCCGCATAACATTCAGATGTTCGTTCTTTCCGCCGACGGGACAGTGCTCCATTGTCTGCCTGGTTACTGGAGCCCTGACGATTTAGTTGATGAACTTGCGTTGGCTCAAGATTTAAATCAGGTGTGGACAAATCCCTCGCTTAATCGAACTCAGAAGAATCAAAAGTTCCGCGACCTTCATGCGTCTCATTTGCAACAGCATTCGGAAGCAACTATTCGCCGCAGTCGCATGCAAAGCTTCGACCAGAAGTACGAGGCGCGGCATAGGTTGGCCACTTCCGATACGATTCGCGACCCGAATTTGATTACGCAAGGAGCGAAGATGCTCCCGCAAGAAGCGTTCAAAACGACGGACGAAATAATGCACCAGCGGATGATTCAACGCCCATTCATGCAATATGGCCAGTTCGACGTTGCCGCTTACGCCGATTATGGTCGTCCACTATATGACAAGCGCGAAGATTCGCGTGATGCCACAGGAAAGATTGTGTCGAAACCAGGAAAGCCTAACGCCGATTACCTGATCGGTAACAAGGACGCGATGAAACCCATGCGCCGCGGGGGCGCACGACAGCAGCAATTTCAAAATCGGCAACAGTTAACGCGAAATGATTACGTCAAAACCTATGGGGTTGCCGCAGTACGTGTTGGAAGAGGGATGATCAATGGCGGATTGGCGCGCGCCCTGAGATAGTTCGTTCTCTTTCGGATAGTTAGTTTCCGCTTACAATCTCGAGCACTGGAACCTTTCGAACAGAAAAAACACCAAGACGCGGAGTGATCACCCCGCGGGCTTTGTAGTCTGGAGGGCATAATCTGAAGTGAGAGGTTTGCGAAAATGCCTGCTGAAGGAAAAGTGACCGTCCAGACGACAGATAGTGTGATTGACTCAGCCGGTGGTCGGTTGTCCCCTGGCTGCTTAGTCGATGGAAAATTTGAGATTCTCGGTCTGCTCGGTCTGCTCGGCATGGGCGGCATGAGCGTAGTTTATAAAGCCAGACATGTCACTCTGGACCGTGTCGTTGCACTCAAGGTGCTGCAGGGGCATGTAATGGCGAAGCAGATTTCCATCCAACGGTTCCAGCGTGAGGCAGCTACCGCAAGCGCACTACAGCACAAAAATATCATCGAAGTGTTAGCATTTGGAATATTCGACGACCAGCCTTTCATGGCACTTGAATTTTTGGAAGGAGAAAGTCTTTCTGATTTACTAAAAAATCAGGGGCGATTTGCTGTTGAACGCGCCGTTCCTATCTTTGCCCAAATTTGTGATGCGCTGAATCATGCTCATGAGCATGGGGTGGTGCACAGGGATCTAAAGCCAAGCAATGTAATGCTTATCGGGTCAGGCGAGTCCGTAAAATTGGTGGATTTTGGAATAGCCAAAGTCTTGCACGAGTCAGGAGCGCAGCAACAGAAACTGACACAAACTGGTCAAGTATTTGGTAGCCCCTTCTACATGAGTCCAGAACAGTGTCAAGGTAATGTAATTGACGCAAGGTCAGACATCTATTCAATGGGCTGCTTGATGTACGAGGTGTTGACTGGACAACCACCTTTCGTGGGCAACACAGTTCTGGAAACAATGAGCAAGCATTTGGGCGAAGAGCCGTCAGACATTGATTTGGTGAGCCAAGATCTGAACAAAGTTCTTCGTCGGGCGTTGGCAAAAGATCCGTCGGCGAGATTTCAAACAATCAGTGAAGTCAAATCAGCTCTTGCCGTAGCTGACTATACAGTTCAACCGACTGGCACGAAAAAAATAAGACAAGAGCTGCTCGGAAAACGGTTCAGCAGGCGATTCTGGGCTCCGGCGATCTTGTTCTTAGCGGTCATCTGCTTAGGCTTCTTCGGGGTCCTATCGCTGCAAAAAGTCGATGACGGCAAAGTAGCATTGCACAATGGATCAATCGCGGAGGCTCGCAGCACGAGGCGAATTCTGTCGAGTGCGCTTGCCAATCATCAAACCGACCCGGTTAAAAGCGCAAATGAACTTCTGTACGCGTCTCGCTTAGCAGCCGAGCGGCAAGAGCCGCACTTTCGCATAACAGCGATTTCCGCTTTAGCGACTTTGTACGACGGCAAGGCGGGGTGGCTCGAGGTCGAAGGTAAAACAAAAAATGCTAGCATCATACACCGTGATTTGTTAAACGAATTTTCCTCCTTCGCGCTTGTGTACGACGACAACAAGGCGAAGCAGCTCGCGATCGAAGCTAAAACGAAAAATGCTGGCGCCATGAATAGGCAGTTAGCAGAAGCAAGAAAGCTACTTCAAGAATCGCCAAACTTTACCCAACAGCGTGGATACGGCAACACCATCGAAGTAGCCAGTTGTGTAGCAGGCCTTGCGCAGAGGTCGGGTCAATCGGCGAAGGACCAGGAGTTTTTTTTACAACATGCCTACGATCTTCTTGTTGCCGACAAGCGCAATACCAGCGGTTCCTCTTTTGACAGAACTGTCATCAAAGTCGGAACCGCGTATGCTGCAATACTGCGGAATAATGGCAACTCGAAAATGTCCATGGACGTCGAAACGGTTGTTAAGCACTCGCAAAAGCAACAACAGATTCTGGAAGAACGCCAACAAACTTCATCGGGCGATAGTTTTCGTTAAGTGGACGCCGTCGGTTATACAATATGCAGAAGCGACGGTTCGCTTGACATGCATGAGGCGCTATGACAACGAGTTCCAAGAAAACACTCATCGACAAACTTCCCAAAGCTGAATTACATCTGCACATCGAAGGTACATTTGAGCCGGAATTGATGTTCGAGATCGCCAAACGAAACGGTGTCCCGCTTAGATTCATGAGCGCGGAAGACGTTCGTAAGGCCTATCAATTTACCGACCTGCAATCGTTCCTGGACATTTACTATGAAGCGGCCAAAGCGCTCATTCATGAACGTGATTTTTATGAACTCACCTGGGCCTATTTAGAAAAAGTCTCTAAACAAAATGTCAGGCACGTGGAAATTTTCTTTGACCCTCAGACTCACACAGATCGAGGCATCCCATTTGAAAAGGTCATCAACGGCATTCATCATGCTTTGGTCGATGCTAAAAGCAAGTTGGGTATTAGCGGTCATTTAATTATGTGCTTCCTTCGGCACCTTAGCGAGGCTGAAGCAATGAAGACACTCCATGAAGCATTACCTTATAAGGATTGGATTATTGCAGTCGGTCTCGATTCCGGCGAAATCGGCAATCCGCCCGAAAAATTCGCCGCAGTTTATGAGCTTGCTCGTTCCGAGGGCTTCCTTGCTGTGGCTCACGCAGGGGAAGAAGGTTCCCCGGAATACATCACTCAAGCGTTGGACATTCTCAAAGTTCGTCGAATTGACCACGGTGTGCGCTGTCTTGAAGATCCCGCTCTGGTCAAACGGTTAGTCGACGAACGGATTCCTTTGACCATGTGTCCGCTGTCGAATTTGAAGCTGAAGGTGGTCACGGATTTGAAAGACCACCCGTTGAAGAAGCTGCTCGATGCTGGAGTTGTGGCGACAATCAATTCTGATGACCCGGCTTATTTTGGCGGGTATGTTCGGGAAAACTTCGTTGCTACTCAGGAAGCGCTAAATTTGACTGACGACGAGCTGGCTACGCTGGCGAAGAACAGCTTTGAAGCCAGCTTCATTCCAGACGAAGAAAAGGCTAAATACAAAAAAGCAATCGACTATTTGCTTGAACAGAGCCAAGTGCTCTCAGCTCATTAGTTCGGGACTAGTTTGTAGTACGCAAACCCGAATTGCGATTGATGTTCGCGATTCAAGTTCGCCACGACCGCTGTCACCCGTTCCCGGCAAATATCTGCAATGGTCGGAAATCGGCGATTAGTGGTAACTTCTGCCAATTGAATCAGTACGAATTGGCGTGTGCCACCATCTTCAATATTGGATTCAAGAACAGCTTGCGCCATTGTTCCTGAACCTGCGAAAAAATCTAAGAACAAGGCATTTTGATCACCGATCATGCCAATGATTTTTTTGATTAGAGCAGTTGGCTTCGGATAATCGACCGGGGCTTCTCCGAGCAATTCTTTCAGTTCGCGTTTTCCGTTCTGGTAGTTAAGTTCTTTTTCGTCCCATATGGTTTTGATTTTTCTTGTTCTACAGGTGCCTTCATTCGATTCAAGGTAATCCCGGACGAAGATGTCCCATTCATCCCGGCGCGAAATGAGCCGGGCCTGGAGCAGTCCGACGAATTCTCGCGCGCGCTGCTGTCCCCACATCCACCGACCGGCCTGCCCAGTTGATTTCTTCGGATAGACAGAGACCTGGAACTGGTCACTTTCATCCATGCTGATCGCACCGGTTGTTGGGTCGACAAAAACTGGATAATACATCGCTGGCCGATCTTCTCGAAGGGACGCGGCACCACGTTGGCGCAATCCCAGCAGCCGGAAGCGCCTACCTGTTTCGTCAATATTATTGAAATCGTCCAGTTGATCTTCAGTGAGCTCTTCGCCGGCCAGGTCGCACTGTTGGTGGTCGCGCGCAAACACAACCAGGTATTCATGCACAGCGGCGAAGTGTTTATCTGATTGGCGGCCCCGTGGATTGCTCTTTACGGTTATTTGAGCGACAAAGTTCTCTTCGCCGAAAACTTCCGCCATCAGCATTCTCAGCTTGTCGACCTCGTGGTCATCGATAGAAACAAAAATGGCGCCCTTCGAAGAGAGCAGCTCTCGGGCAAGCATGAGCCGAGGTAGCATCATCGACAACCAGGCCGCATGATTTCGTCGATCGCGGTAAACGAAGCCGTTTCCGGTGTTGTATGGCGGATCGATATAGATTGCGCTCACTTTCGAAGCAAGCTTTGCCTGCAAAAGCTTCATTCCATCCAGATTATCGCCTTCGATTATCGAATTTTCGGCGGTGGAAGATCCTTGGCAGTGTTCGGGCATCAATACAAGGCTTGTGTCGGCCGGTGTGGTTGCCTGCGCGAAAGCTTCTGGCTTGCCGGGCCAAGTTATTTCTATTTGGTTGGATAGGTTCGCTTTTCGTGATTGCACTGCTACCTATCTTAATGGGACATTCAACCAAGCGCCAGCTTCCCAAAATGATGCTATGTTGGAGATATCCACTTGGCAATCAGATGGTGTCGTATGAATTGGAAAACACTGGGATTTGTAGGACTTAGCTCTTTCATGTTGGCTGTGACAGTCTTGTCGATCAGTCCTTCGGCCAATGCTGAATATGCCGGTCGCGTTCATAAAGAGCACAACAGGGTGGTTCGACCGTTGCCAGAGGACCAAATTGCACCAGTTTTAGACCCGCAGTTGACCTCTCGAGCAGTAGCTGATGCATCGATCGAAGCTGGAGTGACGGACGACAGTTTTGTCCTCAAGGCAGGCGATGCCAGCGGTTCGATTCCGTCCAGTGCTGAAGAGTGGAATCCATGGTCAGGGAAGGCTTCGCGCCACCCTCCAATTCCTACGTTTGTGGCCACGCGAGCGCCGCAGGCACAGATGCCTGAAGCCGTGGATTACGCCGCCGTGGAGCAGACCTATGCAGCGGCGGCGCCGCAAGTTGTGGTGCGCCCTGCAAGTAGCAGTCGTGGAGGCATTCCGATCCCCATGCCTATAATGGGCGCTACAGGAGTCATGAGCTCGGGCGCGGGCGTAGACTATGACCATTGCGCATGTGGCACAGCAATGCCGTCCGATAATTGCGTTCGAAGTCGCATGACGAACTTTGGCGTTCGCACAGCTACAGCAAACACCGTGATGGCTACCGGAGCACAGGCTCCGCTTCCAGCTTACGGGAGACCAGGCTATTCTAGCCCAGTAGTAGCTCCGGCTATTTCTGCAGTTGCAACGCCCACTCTAGTTGTGCCAGGTGGGACTCTAGCACCTGTTGTCTTGCCATCGGCAGTAGTGATTCCTGCTGGAGCTGGATTTGCAAACCAAATTCGGTAATTATGGGTAACTACAGACACCTCCCGTTGCAGAAGTTGCAAAGGTCTGGTAGATGTTTGTTTGCAGAGTGCTCATAAGGACGGTCCTGTGAATGACAACTTAAGAGGAACATTCCTAGACCGGGCGCGACAGGCCCTCGGTGAAGACGACATTGTGCAACGAGAGCAGATATATAACGATCTCATTGACGAACTCGAACAAATGTTCGGCAAGAACGACAAAGAAGTTGCAGCGGAGCTCGCTCGTATTGCAAAAACAATGGAGGAATCTGGAGATCCCGATTCCGCGTTCGCCTTTAAACAACGCTCCTGCGAAATGTTGTTGAAGAGAAACATGGCGGCAAGAAGAGCTGGAGGACGGATCGCGGCTCCTCCTTCCGGGCAGTTGGATAGAACCACACTTACTGGACTCAAGCCACTGAACAGGCTTTTGCAGACGTTGGAATGTATCTGCATGTCATCGACAAATGCAGAGCGCGATGCTGAATTCTATAGAGTAAATACCAATGCAGACCGTGTCTTCTCTCATTCGACAGGTGTCAAAGTCATTGGCGTGAAAGTAAGTAGCGGACCAGTTCTACTGCTGATTGAATCGCTGGAAATTCGGAGTAGTATGCCGATTTATTCCTCTGATGACTGCCCACGGGTGTTGTCTGAGTTGGCTCGCCATAATTTGGAACCGGTTATTGGACCAATTGGCACCGGAGTTGGCACCATATATGGTTTCATCGATCCAAGTGGCAACCATTTCGGACTGATCGACAAGAAAAAGAAAGTGTAGCTGGCCTGGGAGCGCGGGCTCTACTAAATGCCGTCGATTGGTATCAGCCAATTCAAGTCGCAGATTGCATCACGCAGTGTAACTCGACTACGTGAACAGTAGCCTAGTGCGATGACGGCTTGTTCAACTTTGAGTCGTTCCAGTTGTATCAATTTTTGGCACGCTACCGCGGCCTCAAATGTTGTCGGATCAACCAGCTCTTTAATCAGTAGTGATTTTACCGTGTCGATCGAATTGTTTTTTGTAAGTCGTAGCTCGGCCATAACCGCATCATCAGTCAATATTGATGCTTTGACGAATAAATCCAGCAGTTGACTTGCCCGCTCTGCAGCATCGGCGTCAGTAAAATCTTTCACCAGAGTCAGCACGTGTTTTAGCTTTTCACGTTCCTCTTTAGTGACCTGCCCTTCGTCTTCGATCAATTGATCAGCGCGATTCTTTGCTATGGGCTTATCTACGAGCGGGGCCTGCGAAACGTGCACGAGTAAATCGTCCAGCGAACCACTTGTGGCATAGACCTGCCGTAGAAGTTCAGTGACCCTTTGATGTGTGATTGCGCGCGATCTGGCCATCTCTTGGAGCTTTACTGCAGCTTCCATTACCTTGGTCGGCAAGGCCCCGGAGTTAACTAAAATTTCGCCGATTCTCTTGCGATCGAGACTGCCACTATTCTGCAAAGTCAGAGCTGCTTGCAATGAGCGAGTAGGAATCACTCCTGCTGCGACCAAAAGGTCGCCGATCATTGGAGGATTCGTGCTTGTTGGCTGCGGTGAATTAATCGCCCACAACTCTGGAGGCAGAGGCTGCTGCCCGGTGCTGTTGCCCGGCGCGCATTGTGCCCAGTGCGGAGGCGCCGGCGGCACCGCTTGGTTGGGATATTGATAGCCGCCTAAGGGTTGCTGCTGATAAGCCGGGTTCCAAACAGGTACGCCACCAGGTTGCTGTGGGTACGGTGCCGGCATTGGATAACCCGGTGGGTATTGCTGGTACTGTTGGGGTACGTTCGCTTGTCCAGGCATTTGGTCCGGTGAGGTTTTCGCCCAGCTTTCGGTCTCACGGATGCGAGCATACCAATCGCGCAGAGCCAGCACGATCTTCGTTGGGTCCGGATCGATTTCCGTCCAATCGATTGTGGCGTCCGACTTGTTACTACTGAAAATGCACCACGTAGCTTTGCCGCTGTTGTCTTCGTGCTCGACGGTTATCACCGCCGGTTCCGGCCGACCTTCAGGATGCCATGGTAATTCAATACGCTTTTTCGAGCGCCGGGATTCGTGAGCCATTTCAATCAATTCCTGCGGTTTAGGCAGAGATCCCTGTTTCGGCAGACGGATTGAAATTTCGGCTGTCTTTTTTATGTTGCTCATCGGCGCCGCAAGCTAGTATCTCTTACAGTATAGCTTCGGATTTCGCATATGACACGGGCAAAAGCCTATTGCCTGCCAAAAACTGCCTTGTTTAGCTGGCAATATCAGTCATTCATAAAGCATGCTCGCTGGTTATCATGTGACAGGTTGTACCCGAAAGACCATCTGTGCGAAAGGTTCAGTCTTTGCCTGGCTAAAATTTCGGTCCACCCGGTTTCGAAAGAGAACGACTTTAGTTGCCTAGCAGCAGGTTAAGGTAGCGCTGCAGCTTCGCCTAGGCTCCTCATCGCTCATCGTTTCACAACGACTCTGGCCTTTAGCGGCGCCATAGCAATTCTGGCAATAGAGCCAGCGTTGAAGGGCAAAAAGTCTTCTTCTATACCGTCGCTGAATATTGCCCCGACGTCAGCCATCTGGGATTCGATCACCAGTTCCTTCGATTGTTCTAGCATCCCGGCCGTAATTTGGGCTGTTGAATGTTTGCTGACAAAGGGTTCTCGCACGACGAACATCAGCGCCGGATCATCCCAGGCCATTCGTCGGGGCGGCTCGGTTTTTCCGCCCGTGAAGTGCTGGATGCCGCCGACCATATTAAAGATCGATGACAGCCAGCCGGTCGAACCGGCACCGGTAGAGACAATGATTCCGCTGGACGACTGCTGCTCCGATGTTCCGTCGTATGTAAGGCTGTATCGCGCTGATACGTGCGACCTTGCTCCGATGAAAAAGTCATTGAATGCGAGCATCTTTTGCCCGTCATTGAGTGTGACTTGAGCAAGAGTCACTTCTTTAATCGCCGCTTTTTCGCTCACAGCCTGCTCGACGCATCGGCCCAGGTTCTGCACTTCATTCTGTACAAGCACCCCGTCGAAACGCGTGGGATCCGGGTTAACGCCAATGATCGGCTGTGCTCCGACATACTTTGCCGCATTCGCGACAAGCCCGTCTTGTCCAACCACAACGACAAGATCCGTTGGGCAAAAAATGAAGGTTGGAAGGAATCCCCGGTCAACATACTGCAATTTCAAATCAGACTGTAGTTGCTTCTTGATGGATTTGAGCGCAGCTTCGTACTGTTCATCCTCATCTGCGTAATCTTGAAAATTTCCGCCTGCATGTTCGATATAGAACTGCGCCTGGGCGCGAGTATTGAATCGCGCCACCAACTCTTGCAGTCGCGTCTTGCGCGTTACGACAACGATTTTTTCAAACATGGTGTCACCATTACTTTCATCCTCTGTTTCCGGCAGTAGGGGCGGCTCACTAATCGCCCCTACTGCCGACTAAGCATGTTTCGCTGGCTTGTCGTTAGTGAGCAGAGTTTGCAGAAGATCGGGCGATATGTTCAGCGTTCCAATCTTGCCTGCATTTTGCGCAAGTTCCTGGAAAGCCAGTGCAATGGCTAGTCTTGGATCGGAACCCTTGGAAGCAAGCGCCATCAGCATTCTGTAATCAACTTTCTCAAGCGGTTTGAGTGATTCGGTGAGAGCATAGACCCGGCTGTCGGTGTCTTTCTTCTCGTTCTCAACACGTATGTCTACCAACTTGGCGCGCTCTTCCTCTAAGGCAATCTCCCCAGCCATGCGAGTTTCATTGATCTGCCTGCGCTTGGTCTCAACTGCAATCTCTGTGTTGAGCTCGCTTTCCTTGATGCGCCGCTCCTCTTCGACAGCGGCATTACGCCTGGCATATATAGCCTGATCCGCGCGACGCTGCAACAGTTCTCGAGACTCCGCTTCCAATGCTCGGCCGATCTCAGGCGTCGGTTTTATAGCCAACACGGACAGGGAGAGGATCTCCAGGCCAAGCATGAGAACCGGGTCCGATTTGCGCAATTTGGTAAGCAGCTGTCCAACTATCTCGTCATGAGTGTGGAGAGCCACGGAAAGCGGCATTCCTTGTGTTATGGATCGAGCAATTGTTTGTGCTGTGTTCGTCAGGCGAGAGGACAGCAAATCGGTCGGCGTCTCCTCCGCTGTGTAATATCCCTCGCCGGAGACCGTGAAATTCAGGTACTGAGCGGCTTTCTCAGGGTCAGTTATGCGATAGGTCAGCTGCCCTTGAATGGTCAGTTGTTGGTAATCGGAAGTTACCTCATTGAAAATGAATGGCACGTCTGAGCTGTCTACCGGCACGTCCATGATTGTTGAAGTTGGCGCAAAATACCAAAACGATAGACCTGGTCCCTGTCTGCGAATCTTTCCATCCTGAAAATGTATGACATAGACTGTGGGTGCGGCTTTCTTAAAGCGAATAATTCCCAGCATGATTCCTCCTCGGCGAACGTCCGTGGTGTGCGCACCGTTTGTGGTGCATGTGGAGCTTGCCAAAGAAGGTGAGACCCTCTGAGGGCAATATAGATGGTTAAATCGGTTTGGACGATCCAGGTTCGGTTTAGTGATCGTCAGAATTACGATTACTTTACCACTCTATCATGACGAATTCGCATGACAATGTTGCTAGGCAACAAAAAAGATGATGAACTGGTTCCAATTCGTGGATTGTCAGTGAGCTATTAACCGTCGCTTAGACGTCGGCGAGGAATTTCAAGCAGGGGGAAGTCCCTGGCTGCCAGAGACCTGGATTTCCTTGACCGTTACCAACTTGTCACGTAATACATTCGTCTCGATTCGAACTTGCTGCTCTAGATCCGAGTCTGGGGCGGCTACTTGTAGCGGATCTTTGCGGATCTGCGCAGCCATTTCTTGAAAACACCGTATAATCCCCACTTGATCCAGCTTTACAAGATCACTATCATGTAGCCCATAGAGATTGTTAGTGAGGAATTTGGATTATGGCTTCTGCCACAAAGCAGCAAACGACACAGACCTTGCGCAAGCCCATCACCTGCACAAAGTGCAAGACTACGCAATTTGAGTACAGCCTGTCTTGCAAGCGCTGCGGTGATTATCTCGATAAGAAAGACGTGGTTCAAGAAGTAACTACCACCAATTTCGGTCCGAAGATTATGGGCGCCGCTGCCGTATGCGTCACCATTCTCGTCGTCTGCGTCATCTTCCGCATATTCTAAAGTCGTACGAAAGCATTTGAAAACGGAGGCATCAATTGATGTCTCCGTTTTTTTGTCGTGGTCCTTGCCCCTACCAGCCTTTCTTAACGGCAGAACGTGCCTGACCTGTGTTTCTCACTGTATTGCTGGTGGTAATCTTCTGCGCGCCAGAACGTGGGGGACGGTGCTAACTCGGTGGCTATTGGACGGCGATACTGTCCGGTGTTCTGCTCACGCTGTATGGAAGCAATTGCCTCTGCGTGCTGTTCTTCAGTCGTGAAGTAAATGGCTGATCGATATTGTCCGCCGCGATAGCCCGCTACTGCCAACGTTGGGTCATGTAGCGACCAGAACACGTTCAGTAAGTCAACGAAGTTGATTTGATCTGAGTCATAGCAGACTTCAACTATCTCGGCATGCCCTGTTTGACCGGAGCACACGGCTCCATAGGTTGGGTTGGTAGTTTGACCGCCCGCATAGCCAACTGTGGTATCGACCACGCCATTGGTTTTGCGAAATGAATCCTCAACCCCCCAGAATCAGCCGGCACCAAAGTATGCGGTTTGAATCATGTCGGTTACCTGTAGAGTTGTTTGCAGCGTTACCAATTGCAGTCTACCGCAAGAATCTGCCTTGCTGCTGCCATTCTTCCGGTTGCTTAGCCTGTTGGGCAACTGGCACAGCACACCTGGTTGCTAGTCGGCCTCGAATTGAGCTCGTTGCTTTCGGTAGCGCTTCATTGCAATTTCTACGTCAACCACCTTCTGGATCTTGCCGTTTTTCCGAAGGATTTCAGCGTACTTCGAGCTAATCTCAATGAATGCCTCTGAAAATTGTCCACGAGACGTATTCCGCTTGTTGCGAAGCAAAGTATTGTATGCATGCTGTAAGAAAAATTCTATATCAGTGGATTGATTGGAATTATCAGCACAAGCTGCTATCGCCAGGGCAAGTGCGTTAGTGTACCGAAGCCCCCACTTTTGTTTCAATTCTGGCGATTCGCTCAATAGCAATTTTGCTTCGGCCAACTTCCTGTGAAGCGCGTCCACATCTTTTATTCCAACTGGAACTTCAGGGGTCAACGAGTGGGCATTGTAAAAAGCCACTAAAGCCGAGATTGCCAGCATTTGATACTGAAATTCTTGGCGTTCTGCAGCCAGGCGCGACGCAATTAAAAGATTTTTCTCGACTTCAAGCGGAGTCGCTAATTTGTCTTGTAGAGCTTTATTCAAATACAGTTGTGTGCCCCGTTGTTCGAGTTTTGCTTGATGCGGTTTTACGAGCTCTGACCTGTAGCAGACTCCGCCGATCAGGACTAGGACGGAAACACATGCTGCAACTGGTTTCCACCTGCCGAGCAGCTGTCCTATCAGCCGCTGGGTCGGTTTCTTAGTGCCAGTGTCCTGAATGTTTTGATCGACTACTAGAAGTGCTTTTTTGAGTTCACGAATTGTTTGAAATCGCGCAGAGGGATCTTTGGCCAACGCGTGATGAAGGACTTTGTTCAGATCCGTACTCAGAAATTCAATGGCGGACGGCTCTTCGTCCAAATGCTTGCCCATTGTTTCGAAGGAGGTATTGCCAACAAAAGGTGGCTGTCCGGTCAATACCTCGTACATCAAGCAGCCCATCGAATAGATGTCTGACCTGGCGTCAATTACATTGCCTTGACACTGTTCTGGGCTCATGTAGAAAGGGCTACCAAATACTTCACCATTCTGTGTTAGTTTCTGGTGCTCTTTCCCTGACTCCGGCAAGACTTTGGCGATTCCAAAATCCACCAATTTTACAGATTCATTTGGCCCTACGAGCATTACATTGCTTGGCTTCAGGTCCCGGTGTACAACCCCATGCTCATGAGCGTGAATCAGCGCATCACATATTTGAGCAAAGATAGGAACTGCGCGTTCAATAGCAATTCGTCCCTGACTTTTTAGTAGATCGGAAAGGCTTTTCCCTTCCAGGAATTCGATGGCCATGTAAGGCTGATCGTCGAATATGCCAAACGCAGATACTTCAATGATGTTTTTGTGATGGAGTGAGCTTGCGGTTGCTGCCTCGCGCTGGAACCGCTGGATCGAATTTTGCTTCGCAAGTAGACTCCCGTGCATCACCTTGAGTGCAACGACCCGGTCGATAACGAGATGTCTGGCTTTGTAGACTATGCTCATACCGCCTTTGCCGAGCAGACCAAGAATCTCAAATTTCCCATCTACTAAACAGCCAGGTGCCAATAGGCCACTCGCCGACTCAATTACACTATGTCCCGTTTCGGCGGTCACTGATTCTTCGGCCGGCATTTTCGCAAACCTCTCACTACAGGTTATGCCCGTCAGCTTCAAAGACCCGTTGGGTGATCATTCGGCTGTCTTGCCGATCTTGCCCTGTCTGATTCAGCGACAGAATTGGTAGAGAAAGTGTCGTTAGGCAACTGTCAGAAAACACTTGGTTGTTAATCGTCCTTCAATGCATTTTGTTGCTTTTGGTGGCGCTTAACTACGCTTTCCACGTCAAGCGCTTTCTGAAATTTGCCATTATTTCGAAGGACAGTTGCATACTTCGATCCAATCGCAACGATTTTGTTTTGAAAGTCGTGATTGGGCTCATTGCGCTTGTCGCTTACCAAGATATTGTATGCATGCTGCAAGAAGAACTCTTTGTCACTCGAGCGAGTCGAATTATCAGCACAACTAGCAATCCAGAAGGCCGGTTCCATAGTGTCCGGATGTCCTGGTTCTTTCTTGAATTCTGGCAATGCGATAAGCAGCTGTTTTGCTTCAGCCAACTGCCTGTTCATCGCTCCCACATTTCTCCTTCCAACCGGAACATCAAGCCACCACGCTTTATCGTTGTAAAAAGCTGCCAACGCCGAAATAGCCTGAATGCGATACCGCGGTTCTTGACGCTTTGCCGCCAGCCCCGACGCCGTCAAAAGACTCTCCTCGATTTTACGTGGATCGGTTTGGTGCAGCTTCGTCGCATTCCTCCAATACAGCCAAGTCGTCCGCTGAGTTGATAAACTGCCTTGTTCTTGTTTGGCTTGATCCGCTTTGGGGAGTCCTGTCACGCAGTAAACTCCACCGGCGACAATGGCAGTGGAAAGAAGTGCAGCCGTGAGACTCAGGTTTTGGGAACATGTGCTGATGAGCCTCTGCACCGGTTTCCTGGTGTCAGTCAGTTGAGTATCTTGATCTGCTACGAGAAGTGCCGCTTTGAGTTCGCGAATTGTTTGAAATCTCGCCGACGGATCTTTGGCCAACGCCTGACAAAATACCTTATTCATATCTGCGCTCAGGAAATCAATGAAGGAGGGCTCTTCGCCCAAATGCTTGCTCATTGTTTCCATAAATGTATTACCAACAAAAGGTGCCTGTCCTGTCAACACTTCGTACATCAGGCAGCCCATTGAATAGATGTCTGACCTTGTGTCAATTGCGATTCCTTGACACTGTTCTGGACTCATGTAGCAGGCACTACCAAATACTTCACCTGCTTGGGTCAGTTTCTGCAACTCCTTTCCTGAGTCGGGCAAGACTTTTGCTATTCCGAAATCCACCAACTTCACAGTCTCATTTGACCCTATGAGCATTACATTGCTTGGCTTTAAATCCCGGTGCACGACCCCATGCTCATGAGCATGATTCAGCGCATCGCATATTTGAACAAAGATAGGGACGGCCCGTTCAATCGGAAATCGCCCCTGGCTTTTTAGTAAATCCGAAAGGCTTTCTCCTTCCAAGAATTCGATGGCCATGTATGGCTGCTCGTCAAATACTCCAAACCCAGACACCTCGATGATATTTTCGTGATGTAGTGAGCTTGCAGTAGCTGCCTCGCGCTGGAAGCGCTGGATCGAATTTCGCTTCGCAAGTAGACTCCCATGCATCATTTTGAGTGCAACGACACGGTTTATAGCTATGTGTCTGGCTTTATAGACTACGCTCATACCGCCTTTGCCGAGCAGACCAAGAATCTCGAATTTCCCATCTACTAAACAGCCAGGTGCCAATAGGCCACTCGCTGACTTTGCTGTTTCGACGATCACGTTTTCTTCGGAAGGCATACTGCACCTCTCACTACAGATTATGCCCGGCAGCTTTAAAGACCCGGCGGGTGACCATTCGGCTGTCTTGCCCTTGCCCTGTCTGATTCAGCGACAGAATTGGCAGAGAAAGTGTCGTTAGACAACCGTCAGGGAACACTTGGTTGTTAATCGTCCTTCAATGCACTTTGTTGCGTTTGGTCGCGCTTAACTACGCTTTCTACGTCAAGCGCTTTCTGAAGTTTGCCACTATTTCGGAGAACCATTGACCTGTCGGTGTTTTAGGCATTCCAATAGCGCTCATTCTGGCTATAGCAGTATGCCCACCGCCTGCGAAATCTCCGCTCGCCCATGATTCTGCGTCAGGGGCCGGACTCGCGCTATTCAATTGCGCGGTAGCGGCTGCACTGATAAATCATGCTGGCGTCTGGATTACTTGCATCGTAGAGTATCGATACTTTCTGACCTTTTCGAACACCATTCATGCGACTCTCCGGCACCTTCATCTGATCGCGAAAACGTTTCTTGTTGCCGTCCTCGAACTCATAATTGATGACATGAATTGGTCCATAGCGATTGCCGAAGTCGATATGTGTAGATGTGACGATTCCAATTGCAGGTAATCCATTGGTCGCCAAGCGTAGATCTTTTAGTGATTTCCGCCAGATCAGGTACATCAGTAGGACAAATGGAACGATCAAAAAAAGTCCGGAAACAATTCCAAGAAAACCAATTATCGCCAACAGCAGAAAGGTTATGTATATTTGGCACTCCCACGGTTTGCCATATTCATTCAAAACCATCACCTTCCTCGGTGTATCGCAGAGCAGCTCTGGCTGGACCTTTCCAACTAGCTCTGCCTTCGGAACGCTCTTTACCGCGGTATATCGAGATAGGCAATACAAAATGTTCTTCTCTGGATTGGATCGACTGAATAACACAGTTGCTTGCGTCACCGATTTGCGCACTTGTGGAATTTCGCCAGTCGAAATTTTTTGCTTGCCGCGAATCAACCTATTCTTGCTGGCGGGAAAGCTGTAGTGGACAAAGACCTGCTCATAACCGTCTTTATCTTTTGCATAGATGACCTCTACGTCGCCGGCAATTGCCGGCTGCCCATGTTGGACTAGCCACTTGTGCTTGAGCGGAGTCGGCCACGTCACAAACTCAGCTATTAAGAAAAAGCTGGCGGCAATGAGAGCCACGAGCCAAGTTTCGCCGGAACATAGCGGCCAAAAAAAGGCGCAGAGCAGGACCGTCACCAAAGGTACTATTAGTAACTGGACTGTCCAAGGGTTCATGTAGTAACGGTCTCTGAACTTGACGGACCGTATGCCAGGCTCTAGTAGTTCGGCCTCAACCCCCTCCAAAGCAAGTGGATTTGCTGGAGCCGCTTTTTGAGCGGATGACTGTTTCGCTGTAGTGAGCTTGCTGCCAGGTACATTCGCCTCCCTTCTTTGGCGAGCAAGCGCTCGATTCTCCCAATGATCGATCTGATGCGACACTACTTCATGGCTTCGGCGCGGTGGCATCAAAGATGAACGGCCTTCAGCCGGCTTAGGAAGTGGAGATAAGTCTTGGTGATCTGGAACGTTAACTGCAAGTGGTGGCGCCTTATCGGGTGCCTGCTTGCACAGAAACCGCAAAAACCTGGTGAGTGTCCGAACCTCTTGAGCGGGATGATTCTCCAATAGTCCGAAGGTGTATGAGTGTTCTGGATCGATGAAATCATCTCGACGAAAGAGGAGGCACTCATCTCCTGCTCCCAGATGGTGGTATAGCTTTTCGTCCAGAGCAATGCATCGTATCGACGTGTAAATCACCCATGCGGAAAAGTTGTCGAGCTGCGAATCAAAGTCTTCGGCGTCACGTCTGGGATGCTGGTAATTTCGATGCCCGAGTTCATTGCTCTTCATGCCATGCATCTTCGGCACGAACATTCCGTCGTAGTCCACAAGGCGCAGTTCGTGATCAGCAACAATGATATTGCCATGCTGGAGGTCTCCATGCGCGATGCCAGCCTGGCGCAAGTGATCACACATATCAATTAACGAAGATGCTAGCCGATCAATTCGGTCACTGCCCAGATGTTTCTCGATGTAGAAGTCGAGAGTTAGTCCCTCCACCCAATCCATCTTCAGGATAGGCATCCATTGTCCCGCGACCAGTATTCCTTTGGAGAGAAAATCGAAACTGACGGTGTAGGGCAAAGAATCATTTTGCACGAACTCTGATATCAACGCATATCGTTCATTCTGATCCGCCATATCGCGCAAGAAGCAACGCACGGCATAGTTACGCTGCTCGGAGGCAACGCGATAGACCGAAGCAAATGATCCGGTCAGCGGCCGCGGTAAACCCAGTGAGGTTACTTCCACAGCGCCGTTACTGATCTCGGGATCAGCAATATTAATTCTTAAATCCTGGATGGCCTCGTTGTAGTCCTGAGGTGACGGCCAGGACTTCAACTTTGATTCTGTATTACTTTTCGGTGGTTCAAGCATCCACAGCGCTCAATTTACTAGCCCAATATGCCCAAGGCGCGCAAAAACTAGATTTACTCTTGAAAACGCCGGGTTCATTTTTACCGGCCGTTGATAAACCTGCTTCCAAGGCACCCAGTGGGAAGAACCGTAGCTCGATGGTGCAATTGAAATATTCTTAAGCTTCAAAATTGAACTCTTTGTTTTGCGTCGTCGTAGAGGGTAATGTCACCACCAAAATCCGACGAGGAAAATCTGTAATGAAGAAAGTCGCTGCCTTAGCACTGCTACTGAGTGTGCTTGCATCATCGTTATTTATCAGCGACGCCGAAGCGCGCCCCTACTATAAGAAGCGCGTCAACCAGCGCCAGTGTCGCCAAACCTCGCGCATCTACAATGGAAGAACAAATGGCTCACTGACAGCAAGCGAGACGGCAAAACTGCGCCACCAACAGCACGTTACTGCGCAAAGAGAAGCGGCGTTCCGCGCTTCCGGTGGCGGACTAAGTAGGAGCGAGGCCGCCAGGCTCGAGGCAAGACAAGATGCCTACAGCAACAATATCTACCGGCAGAAGCACGACAATCAGTCACGTCCTCAATAAGAACTCAACGGACAACACCGGCACGTCTGTGCCGGTGTTGTCGTTGTAAGGAAAATTGAATCGATGTCCCTGTTCGCCACCTTTGTCAGAAATGACGGTTCTTAGGTAAACATCAAATCTTCCGCAGTGAGCTTCACGAGCGATTGAAAGCGTGTCTTATCGATCGATTTGTCATAGGCTTCTTCTGCACTTATCCATTTTTTGTTGAGCAATTCCATAATTGCATCATCTAACGTCTGCATGCCCTGTTTCTTACCGAGTTGCATTGCCGAGGGAATCTGAAAAGTCTTGTTGTCCCGAATCAAGTTGCCCACGGCGGAGTTGCATGTCAGCACTTCTAGCGCGGAACAGCGACCTTTTACATCAGTTCTCTTGAACAGATTCTGCGCGACGACGCAGCGCAAACTTGTAGAAAGAGTATTGCGAATCTGGCTTTGTTCTTCTGCTGGGAAAACTTCAATGACCCGGTCAACGGTCTTCGCGGCATTTGTTGTGTGCAAGGTACCGAATACAAGGTGACCTGTGGCTGCAGCTTCAACGGCCAAACGAATGGTCTCTAAGTCACGCATTTCTCCGACCATGATGATGTCCGGGTCTTCGCGAAGGGCACCCTTCAACGCGGCGGCAAAGGATTCAGTATGTAACCCCACTTCTCTGTGGTTTATCATGCAACCCTGGCTTTCGTGCACAAATTCAATTGGATCTTCAACGGTCAGAATGTGATCTCTGCGATTCTTGTTGGCGTAATCCACCATAGCTGCTAGCGTTGTGGACTTACCACTGCCGGTCGGTCCGGTAACTAGCACCAGTCCTTTTTTTAGCATTGATGCTTTGAGCAAGACTGGTGGCAAACCAAGTTGTTCTGCTGTCAAAACTTTCGATGGGATTTGCCGAAAAACCGCTGCACAGCCATTTCTTTGATTAAAGAAGTTGCAGCGGAATCTGGACATTCCGGGAATCTCGTATCCGAAGTCGACGTCTCCAGTTCGTCCGAACTGATCCCACTTCAACGGTGGAGCGATCTCTTCGAGCAGCTCAATCAGATCTGCATGTTGCAATGGCGGTAATGATGCAACTGGTTCCAGTTCTCCGTGCAGGCGCACCATAGGAGGTTTGCCTGACGATAAGTGCAAGTCCGATGCTCCTTGGTCGAACATATATTGAAAAAATGCATCGATTTTTCGCTTTTTAGATTGTATAGGTGGTGCTGCAGTAACCATTGTCGACAGTGTTTCCTTCATTCCTACAAACACTTCATTGCCCGATCCATGTCGGATGCAAACGAAGTGATCTGTAGCCTATGAGATACGTTGGCTACACAACAATTATTCGCCCATCGGGGTGGAATAAGACCTTCGTCTCCTACGGCGCGGGTGTAGCTTGATGTCTTCATTGGAATCTCTTCTAACGCAACTGAGGCAGACACTTGTAGAGAATGGTGCGTCAAGCACGATTTCCAGCACACCGGAATCGGATACGTCAGTCGATTCTGCGACCGCCAGTGCGGCGTTAAAGGACTTTCTAAGTAAGGCCACGTCAGCGTTGTCGGCCAAAGCCATTCCTGATGAAGATCCACTTACTGTGATAGAAAGGCGGACTGCGCTCTCATCATTTGTCGGATTACCACTTGGTACATCAGGAATAACTCTCGTATTTCAGCCGATTCAGCCGAGACCGGTGCAATCTCACGGTCATGGCAGTTCACCAAAGGCGCCATCTGCATCTACCGCCGCGACAACGGTACCAACTTGCGTTAAGTGTGAGTCGTTGCCCTCCGCACCGTCTTCCCCGGCGACGTGCACAAAGTGTGAGTCTGCTGCAAGCGTCGCAGCAACGATACCAACTTGTACCACTTGCGAGACCCTCGCAAAGGCACCGCCTCCATCTGCACCTGCGCCGTCCGTGATTGGAGCGCCCATCATTCCGACTGCCGCCGCAGGCACCTTCGCCTGGGAAAGGCACATTCTTATAGTTGAGTCTGCTTTGCGAATGGGAGACACGCATTTTGCAGAGTCTCTGCTCACGCTGTTGCTTGAAATTTGGCCTGCTATCTCAACTGATCTTGCTGTGCACTCTCGATTAAAAAGCCAGCAGGCAACAATTCGCCTGGAGCGCAAACAGTTCGCGGAAGTGGAAACGGACCTGCTCGAATGCCTTCGGGCACTTCATGGAACACCTTATACGAAAAGCCTGGGTGCGGCTTATTGCATGCTTGCTTTATCTAAGTGCTTTGACGGGCAACAAAAGACTGACAAGGCTCAGTCCGCCCAACGCAACGCCATCGTTATTGCCGAAAAAGTTCTCGGCGCTGATCATCCAGAAGTAAAATGCTTTCGTTAAGTTGGTCAATCAGTTCACAATCACCCGTGATGGTTGTCAACTGACGGTGGTGCCAGTTGGCCGACGTATAATTAATTACTCTAATTATATCGAGGGCTTCCTGTGACTGCATTTAAAACAAGAGAGCCTCGTGCGGTCGTCACTCGCGATCCCAACTTTGAACAAAAAATTCGCCTCAGTTTTCAACACCAGGGTGTGATGCACGCCTGGGGAGCTGAGCTTGTTGCAATAGCGCCTGGTTATGCAGAGATACATCTTCCATTTAGCGACAAAGTGAAGCAACAGCATGGTCTGTTCCACGGTGGAGTGGTGGCAACTGTTGCCGATTCTGCATCGGGATTTGCTACCTATACGGTTCTGGAGGCCGATGAAGAGTGCCTTTCTGCCGAATTCAAAATCAATTTTTTGTATCCTGCGCGCGGCAGTAAACTCATCGCGCGTGGCGGAGTAATCAAAGTAGGCCGAACTTTGGTGATTGCTGAATCCACAGTCTCCATTGTTAAAGATGGCATAGAAACCGAGTGCGGTCTGATGATACATACGATGGCGCGAGCGAAGCATGTAAGGACCGGTATGTGATGAGAATGCTATTTCTGTCCGTGTTTGGCTCCATCATTCTTGCCTTCTGTCAATCGCCTGCCTTTTGCGAAGAACCGTCATTGGGAAAATATTTCGAGGGATACGAAGGCGCGTTTGCCTTGTATGACATTCAGAAAGGCACCTGGATCAGATTCAACGAAGTGCGCTGCGACGAACGATTCAGTCCATGCTCAACTTTCAAAATTCCGAATTCCTTGATCGCATTGGACAGTGGCGTAGTAAAGAAAGTCGATGACACCATAAAGTGGGATGGCGTTGATCGTCACTCTTCCGAGTGGAACCGCGACCATTCAATGCGCACGGCGTTCGCCGAGTCCGTCGTTTGGTATTACCAGCGTGTAGCTAGAGATGTTGGCGAAGAACGAATGAACTCCTACATCAAGAAATTACATTATGGGAATGAAGATATCTCAGGAGGCATAGCCAATTTCTGGCTTGGCAGTAGCCTCAAAATTTCTGCTAATGAACAGGCGACTTTTTTGGAGCACCTCCTGGCCGGAGATCTGCCCTTTTCCAAGAGCTCTCTGGCCAGTGTCAAGAACATTATGAAAATCGATGAGCGCGACGGCATAGTATTCGGAGGCAAGACAGGCTCTGCTATGACGGACCACAAGCGCTCATTAAATTGGTTTGTTGGGTACATAGCCGGCGGCCCAGCGCAATACGTCTTCGCAACGAATATTTCCGGAGATGACATAAAAGGTCGGCATACAGCGCAGAATATAACCAAGAACATCTTGCGCGACTTGCACATCATGTAGCATATAGTCGGAGGTCCAGTATTGAAACTTTGGAAGGCGCTAACAATTTCATGCTGTCTGGTTGTGTTCTGTGCAGGCATTGCGGCACAGTCAAAGGAAGGTAAGAAGATGGAATCACATACGACAAAGCTCGACAAGGCGATGTTTGCTGCCGGTTGCTTTTGGAAAGTTCAGTATATTTTCAGTAAGGTGCCCGGAGTTGTCGATACTGCAGTGGGTTATGCAGGTGGAAAGACAGCCGATCCGACTTATAAGGATGTTTGTACAGACTCCACCGGCCATGCGGAAGTAGTTCAGGTCAAGTACGATCCAGCCAAGGTGTCATACAAGAAATTGCTGGAAACATTCTGGACAATGCATGATCCCACAACGCTGAATCGGCAGGGACCAGATGTCGGCACGCAATATCGCTCTGCTGTATTTTTTGAAAACGAGCAACAGAAAGTCGAGGCGCTTCAAGTGAAGGCTGAGCTAGCGAAATCCGGCAAATTCAAAGGAGCCATCGTGACGGAAATTTCTCCGGCACAGCAATTCCATAAGGCCGAGGACTACCATCAAAACTATTTTGAGAAGCATGGTCAGGTCTGCCACTAGACTGATAGCTGGCGGCTGCCAGTTAAATCCGATCAGCTAAGCGATGCGTCTGCGGGCTTGTCCGCTCCCGCAATGGAGCAAAACATTCTTTGTCATCCCACCTAAAGTCGCCCAGTGATATTTCTTCGGTTTTGATCGCTGCGGCGGTTGCAACCGTCTGCTATACAGGCATCCAGTTGCTCGCATACTGGGTGAATCAACACAATTTTGATACTAAGATTTTTGATTTAGCGTTCGGATTCGGCGCTTCAACAGAACACCTTGTTCGAACGGGAACGTTCAAAATTCCATTCAGCCCGGCAAATGATTTGCTTTACGCCTCGGCTGCTCGGATGCCAGTTCTACCATTGATGCTAGCGCTACTCCATCAGATGAGCGACAGCGTATTAATTGCGTTGATTATCAAGAATTTGCTGCTGAATTCGATTATGTTCGGCGCAATGGCTTATTTCATAAAGACAAATCAATTCAGATTACAAGCGCTCTGTCCAGTCCTATGGGCTCTTCTCACGCCACAGACTCTGCTCCACTCAGCTGCTCTGGATTACGAAGAAGGTTTTCTGGTGCAATTATTGGCGGCTAGCCTGGCCTTATTTCTGTGCGCAAAGCCATCCGGTGGATTGCACCTCAAAAACAACGGTTTGTGGTTTTCGATCGCCGCTCTTACGGCCGTCCAGTACCTTTGCAAGAGCAACCTGGCGTTGTGTGCGGCCTGGAACCTTATGTTTGGAGCTTTCCTTTCTCGCTCTGTTAAGGTTGCCATCATATTGACCGTACCAACTGCGTTGGCTGCATCTACCTGGGGGTTTGTCAATTATTCCAACACCGGGGTTTTCAACGTTGGTAGCTCTCTGGCCGGATTCTATTGCTGGAAGGCAAACAACGATTGGAGTTATGCACACTATCCTATGGAAACTTTGGATAAGGTTCCCTACGGGCCTCCTTTTGGAGATCTCCGAATTGAAATTAACAACTTTAGTGGCGAGTGGGAAAGGGACGCTCATATGATGTCGCTTGGTAAGCGCTGGATCTGGGAGCATTCAGACAAATGGGCTGAACTTGTTTTGCGTCGGTTTTGGGTTCTCTTTGGAGAAGTCCGGAACACACCTGGTGATGGCGCTAGTATCAATCCATCGGGATTGATTCAATGGGTCGGGGTCCTGTTCATGTTTGGCAATAGAATTATTGAGCTGGCGGCGTTCTGTCTGACAGTGTTCTTGCTCAGTACCCAAAGATCAGTGCAGTCTCTACGTTACGCTTCAATTTACTTCTACGGTTGGGTCCTGGCCTATGTTCTTCCATTTTTAATCGGCTTTGCCTATGAGCGGCATGTGATACCGCTCTTAGTGCCGACTGCGCTGTATTTGATTTTACTTTTGAAATATAAGGACTCGTCGCGGGCATTAGATTCTCGGACTGCTGAAGCGTCTGAACCGGGCATATGACGTTGCCACCACTGCACAGAATCAAATGGGTAGGCTTCGTGTGTTTGCTGTGACACCTGTGGTCTAGTCTGTTTTCAACGCATCTGGGTTCGGAAGACCACTATACATTTCGGACGAACCATATATTTTGCAGCAGATTCCTTATATCTACGGATGATATAACCAACGGCAACAGGCAAAAGAATACCGCGCTGCCAAACCCCTTGGCGCGGGGTTTTGCTGCTGTTTAGGAATTACCGAAGGAGAAAGAGATGGACAACCGTGATCACGAGCGCAAACAATTCGAAGATTGGCATCGCTACGGCAAGGAAAGAGGTTTCTTTGATCGGGCGGCCGATGTTTTGAGATCTTGGTTCGGAGACGAGCATGCTGAGCGTCGTCGCATGCTGGATGCAGAGATGGACGAGTCGCGCGGTCGCATGGGACATCCTGATGACCATGACATTCCGTTGTGGCAGCAACGTGACTACTCTGGAGCCAGTCCGCGCGGCGGGGACTGGGAAGAACGCGGGCGCTTCGTTGGCGACACAAGCGGTATGCGTAGACAGCAACAAAATGGGCAACGCTCGCGCTATGGCGGTGAACACCAGCTCGGTTATGGCGGCCATCAGCAACCTGGCCAGGGCTACGAACGCGAGGACCAATCCAGACGACGCCCGGAAAACTCTGGTCGGCAGTTCAACGGACAAAACCGTGATTTCGAAAGTGGGCTTGGCTGGGGCGACGACCGGCAACAATCAGGCATGTACGGTCAAAGATTCGATCGTGAGGCTCGTGGTGGCGATCACGATCGGAATTGGGAGCGTGAGCAACGCCAGGGATCTGGCGGCATCTGGGGCGGCGAACAACAGCGCGGCGGATTTTTTGGCGAACGCCAAGAAACCGGCGGAGGCATGTTCTCCGGCGGAAACAGGGGCAGAGGTCCGCGCAACTACCAACGTTCTGACGAAAGGATAATGGATGAAATTCACCAGATCATTACCTTCCATCCAGAAATCGATGCGACCGAGATCGAAGTCATTGTGGATAAAGGCGTAGTGACACTTCGCGGCAAAGTCGATGATCGAGCATCAAAGAGATTGACTGAAGACGTCTGCGAGGATGTGTACGGTGTTCGCGAAGTTCATAACGAACTACGCGTAGACAACCCTCTTTTCAAACGCAACAATGAAAACGCTCAGCAACGCGGGAATCTAGTCAACAAACAGTCCTAGATTTCAGGCGGAAAGAACGGTGCATCCTCTGGGGCTGCACCGTTCTTTTGCTTGAGACGTCGCCACGTCCTCATGTCCGCTTGTTGATAAGTGCAAAAGCCTCATCTGGATGGCGTTAGGCGGTCTTTCAGTCATAAGGCATATATTCTTCAGCCAAGAAGGATCCTCAACTGCCGCCGCTGCCATGAGCCGGGACTTGACGACTCTGGTTTAATATATTCAGTTCTTCGTTTTTAATACAAGATTTTCTTCAATAACGGGAGGGGACAAGCCCCTCCCCTACCACCACAAACAAGCACTACAACGAGAGGGACACGCCCCTCCCTTACCACGTTCTTCCAGAGAGATGCATGGCCGAGCTGATAGAAGCAGCCTACGCGGAGAAGCTAATTGCTTGGCCCACTCCGCAGGACTATAACGAGGCGGTGCAAACGCCTTCCCTTTGCTTTGCTGATTTGGAATTAAAATCGGGCGTCGCTGATGTCAATGAATTTGGATTGCCACGGCCTATCTCTGGCGGTTTTGCCAGCGTCTACAGATTGCGTGGCGACCGCCGCGATCTGGCGGTTCGCTGTTTCTTGAATCGGATTTCAAATCGGGCGGAACGCTACGAGTCTATATTGAAGTGCCTGCAAGACATTGCGCCATCATGGGCGGTGCCCTGTGAATTCTTGTCGAACGGAATGCAAATAGGCGGTTTATGGTATCCCATCGTCAAAATGCAGTGGGTCCAAGGACAGAGCTTGAGTGCCTGGATTGAAGCACATTTGGCTGAACCGCAGCGTCTTCGGGATATGGCAGTAAAACTTCGTATGCTGGTGTCCCATTTGCAGGACCTGTCGATTGCACACGGGGATCTCCAGCCGGCGAACATTATCGTCATGGATAACGATTCTTTGAAGCTTGTTGATTACGACGGCATGTTCGTGCCCTCTTTGTCCGGAACTGAATCGAACGAGCTCGGGCACAAGAACTTCCAGCATCCCAGTAGACAGGCATCAGACTTCAATCACAGGCTTGATAACTTTTCGATTTGCTTGCTTACGTCTTCGATGGAGATTCTGGCCTGTGACGCTTCTCTCTGGCATCAACTCAGCTGTGCTGACGAGGCGTTGCTGTTTCGCCAGCCGGATCTGATCGATCCAGATCATTCGTATGCATTCTCGATTCTTGAAAATCATTCCGATCCAAGTATCGTGAACAAGGCACGGATTTTACGCACGGTATGTCATGGTGCAATTGATGCAATAGGCAGTCCACTGGACGTGTTGGAAGCTGATTCAGCACTACCTGAGGTGGTCTATACGCCACCGGAAACGCCCGTGCTGCCAAGCCCGGAACAGTTGAAGGAAAAACATCACCGCCGGCCGAACGTCAATCATAATATCAAATCTCGCATCGCCAATACTTCAACGCGGGGCTCGGCTTTTGCAGCGTCGCTTGCTAGAGACTTGCAGTCCCGCGATAAGCTATTCACCTGTCTGGTGCCAGCCACCATATTTGTTTTCGTTTGCCTTACCCTCGGCACCCAGTTTGGCCTCTTTGTGCCTCTCATGGGTGACTGGTTCACTCAGTCCGGTGTATCGCTGTTTGACGCGGCCCACGATGATATGGATCAAAACAGGAGCACCGAGGCGGAGGCGAAATTTGATCAGGTGATTGCGCGTTTTCACGAGCCCAATTTTGGGCTCCAACCAGTGGACCTGGTTGAAGCAATGACGCACAAGGCTGAGTTAGCTAGGGCGAAAGGGAGACCTGACGAGGCCAGTCGTGTCCTGGTAATGGCAGAGAAGCTGGCAAAAGAACTCCCGCCAGATCAAGACGACGGGCATTCGTCCTATGAGCCAAATTACTTCTTGTATGGAAAGTTGATGTGCCGGGCGAAGCTCGGTGAATTGGAACCTGCAGCAGATGGGTTAATCAGTCTCTATGGGCAGGAGCCAGCTTATGCGGCCTGGGATCAAGCAGACGTAAGCCAGTTGATTGCTGATTTGAGTTCGACCAACTTGAGTTTGTCTATGGATTTGTGGAAAGTTCGCTATCGGGCTGAGTTGGAGGTTGATCCTGAAAATCGAACCATTCTTTCAAATATGGAAAACGATCTCTTTCGCCTGGCCTCCCAGTACGTCGCGAAAGGTACACCTAAAGACTTCGAACGGGCAGAGGCGATTTACCTTACGCTGAAAATGTTCTATTCGCGCAAACCGAACCAGACGGCATCTGAGCATGCTGCCAATCTTCTCGACGTACTCAATGGACTTTATATGTGCGACCTTAAATTAGGTTTGAAGAATGATGCTGCCAACTTTCGAAAGCGAATGAAAGAGCTCAATCCGAAATTGCAGGATGTGGACTTTGTCACTATGTCAGTGAAGGTGCCGACCCGGCCTGCCTCCATTTATCCGAAGTCTGGTTATAAGGATTGAGCGGTCCCTCAGAAGCATGACGTAAGTCATGTCGGTGCCTGACCCCTGCACGATGAAGCGCCGGTAGAGAAACCCTATTGTGGTTTCATGCGGTGCAAAACAACTTGAGGACATTACAAATGAAAACGAGACTCCCAATGATTTGGCTTGCGATTCTGACTATCTATCAATCTTATGTGACAACAGATGCTTTGTCCGTTTTGAAAAGCGTTGAAGCGAATCAGGAGCACACTCTCAAGTACATGCAAAAGAGTGCCAGCATTCTTAAGCGATTTAAGTCCGTCAAAATTGCCGATGAAGGCAAAGCTGCAGCTCCTTTGTCTGGACAACTTTTGGCACCTGCGGGGCATTCATAGCTTTTCGGCGGAAATATGGGGGCAGATGCGTGACAGGGCTTGACTAGCTTTGTACAATAGAGAGTGCAGGAACTTCTGTTGCCTGTATGCGACCCTAACGTCTGCCGAATTCCGAGGAGCCCCTTAGATGGTCAGCGACGCTAACTTCGATCCGATATGTCTAATTTCCGAATGCCGTGACATGGGCAACCGCCGTTTTGCGGAGGAAGAATATGACAAAGCCGAAGAGTCATTCACTCTGGGGCTAACTCTGTATGAAATCTACGGGTCGGAGAAATCGCAGACGGCCGGTTATGGCTGCCTGATCGGGCTGGCTAGTTGCTTGAAAGTACAGTCGCGTTACGATGAAGCTGAAGAACTAATTCTGTCCTCTCGAAGTCGTCTGCGCAAAACAGCTTAAGGCTTGATCTAGGCGTGCCGCCATGCGCCACCCGTATAGCGCACAGCCTCTGGGCGCCGGTCGGCATGCTACTCATGCACGAGCGACAGCCTGTCGCTGACCCTACAACAAGTCAGGAGTTGAATCTCGTTACAACCTTGAATCTTTGCTTGCCCAAGGTGGCCGGCGCATGTTAACTTACATCCATTGCGTGCCCCAAGGAATTGAAGTGAACACTACCTCCGCGAAAACAGTTAAGAGCATAGGTGCAGGCGCCAGCGGGCACCATCATCACCATGCATTCAAACTGTGGAGCGGAGTTTAGCAGTACAACCGGCGCGCATCGTCGAACTGTTTTGAAGCCAGCTCCAGAAGAGCTGGTTTTTTTGTTTGGAGATTTTATGACGAACACAACTATTATTGAACAGCCACTGCCGAACGGTGCACAGTCCGACACGAATGTGTCAACGAACATCGCCAAGCTAAAGATGACCATTCCAACCGGTCGCATCCAGGAGAAGGTATTGACGGTGTTAGACCAGGTAGGAGTGAGTTTTGCCTCTAAGGGGCGCTCATACAAGCCCGTCTGCAAGGATGCCGGCATCGAAGCAAAACTTCTCAAGGCGCAGAACATTCCCAGCCTCGTTGCTCTGGGGCGCCATGACTGCGGCTTTTCCGGATATGACTGGGTTGTGGAACAGGAAGCTGATGTTGTCGAGTTGCTAGACCTCGGGTTCGACCCGGTCAGCATTGTTGCGGCCGTGCCCGAAGAGCTTGCCGCGCTTGGTCGGACTGCTTGGTCAAGCAGACGCCTGATTATCGCTTCTGAGTACCGACGCCTCACCACCGATTACATCAGCAAAAATGGTCTGGACGCTCTTTTCCTGCAAACTTTCGGTGCTACAGAGGCCTTACCTCCTGAGGATGCAGACATGATTGTCGATAATTCCTCCACCGGTTCGACGCTTGCAGCAAATCGACTGGTGATTGTGGACGAGATCATGAAGTCGACCACGAGGTTTTTCTGCAACCGAAAAGCGCTGGAAGATCCGGTCAAGAAAAAGGCGCTGGATGAGCTGAAGATGCTCATTGAGAGCGCGCTTAGGGCGCGTGAGAAGGTCCTTCTGGAAATGAATGTCGATAATCAGGACTTCGAGGCATTGGTTGCAAGCCTTCCATGCATGCGTTCTCCGACTATTTCTCAGTTGTACGGTGGGCAAGGATATGCGATAAAAGTCGCCGTGCCATCAGCCTCAGTCAAGGAACTAATTCCGCGTCTTATGGCTATGGGAGCCAAAGATATTCTCGAATACAAGTTGGAAAAAATTGTCATTTAGCTGGTGAATATATGCCTATTTTGCCCAGGAAAGTTGTCCAGGATCTTCAACCATACCCGGCGCCAAAGGAAGGCAGGTACGGTCTAGTTCGATTGGACTTCAATGAAAACACGGTAGGTTTTCCGGACGCTTACACGGCCTCGATGCCGGACAGCACAGTCTGCACGTACCCTGAGTATGGGGGCCTGATCACCAAGGTCAGCAAACAGTTCGAAGTTTCACCTGAATCCATTCTTTTGACGAACGGAAGTGATGAGGCGCTGACGCTGGTGGCTTTGACTTTTGTCGACCCAGGCGATGTGGCTGTGATTTCACGACCATGCTTTGTCGTGATGCCGCATACGCTTAAGCTTGCCGGCGCGACCCTGCGCGAGGTGGCTGTGCGATCTGACTTTTCATTTGATTTGGAAGGTATAGGATCTGCTTTGCCCGGCGTTAAAGTGGCCATGTTTGCATCGCCTGAGAACCCCACTGGTGCGGTTCTACCGCCGGAAGTAATCAAGAGTTGGTGTGAAGCATTTCCAGGCACTCTCTTTGTAATCGACGAAGCGTACAGCGATTATGCTGGGATTTCCGTGCTCTCAATGATCGCGGAACTACCGAATCTACTCGTCATTAAGACATTCAGTAAAGCTTGGGGAATGGCGGGGTTGAGGCTCGGGGTTGTGTTTGGACAGGCGCCTCTGTTGGACTACATCTCGCGCGTAAAGATGCCTTACAGCGTGAACAGCGCAGCCATTGCGAGTGCTTCTTCACTGCTCGACCGAGCAGATGCCGTCGTCGCCGCAGCGAAGCAAACGATGCAGCGCAAGGTTCGCATCGAATCTTTGCTCCAGTCGCGCGGGTACACGTTGGTCACCGGCAGCGCCAATAGCTTCCTTCTCAATCTGGGCGAAGCGGCAGAAAAGTTTGAGGCGTTTGCCAGGAAGAACGGTGTGCTTGTGAGGAATCGGACGGAGGCCTTAACGCTCGGCTACGTGCGAGTTTCCGTGGGCACAGATGAGGAAATGAAAAAGTTCATGGAAGTGCTGATTGAGTTTGAATCGCTTAATCCGCTGCAAAATAATTCGTAAAAGGTACTGACCAAATGAATAAAACTCAAATCACATCGGAAGAAATCGCCTTGCAAGGGAAACCTGGTCGCAGTGCGCAAGTGAGTAGGACCACGAAAGAGACAACTATCACGATTCGAATCGACCTTGATGACGCATCAGCCCCCGATATCGTCACTGACCTTCCGTTCCTGTCGCACATGCTGACTGCCCTTGCATGCCATGCGCGAATGGGGTTGTTTGTGCGCGCGACCGGCGACATCGAAGTAGATCCGCACCATCTAATTGAGGATGTTGGAATCGTTCTCGGCGAGACCATCTACAAAGCGCTGGGTGGACTTGCCGGCATCATGCGGGCTGGGTGCTTCATGTTTCCGATGGACGGAACTTTGGCACAGACAGCAATTGACATTTGCGGGCGACGAAATCTGGTGTGGAATGTGAAGTTCGGAAACTTCACTGTCGGCAATATCGATCCGAACTTGTTCAAAGAATTCTTCAAAGGCTTCGTTGATGGCCTGAAATGTAGCTTGCACGTCAACGTCTTGTACTCGGACAACGATCACCACGTGATTGAATCCATTTTTAAATCACTATCACGCAGTCTTCGACAGGCTGTGACGAGAACCGAGACAGGTGAGTATTTGAGCACCAAGGGAGTCCTAGATGAAAGCTGAAGTCGAGCTTGTGGATTATGGTGGCGGCAACGTCGGCAGCGTCCGCAGATGTCTGGACCGATTGGAAATACCTTACAAGAATGTGGACGCGACCAACCAACCGAGTGGTAATCGCCCGGTGATAGTGCCAGGCGTCGGTGCTTTCGGCGAGGTCATGCGATCTCTGCAACGAGGCGATCTTGATAGGCAGATAAAAACTGTGGTGAACAACGGCACTCCGTTCTTGGGGATATGTGTGGGCATGCAAATCCTCTTCGAATCTAGTGAGGAATCGCCCGGCGTGCCTGGGCTCAGCCTGTTGGAAGGCGACGTGGTGAAATTTGTGGCCGACAAAGTGCCACAAATCGGTTGGAATCAAATCGAATCAGGCAATACACCGGTCGGATTCGTTTATTTTGTCAATTCGTTTTACGCGAGACCGACGCGTCCAGAGGTTGTGTTGTATGAAGCAGAGTATGGCGGGACATTTTGCGCCGCAGTAAAGACAGCTAATATCACAGCGTTTCAATTCCACCCGGAAAAGAGCGGAGCGTTCGGTGCCGAACTTCTATCGAGGTGGGTTGAAGATGCCAGTGGCAATTAAAAGTACATTATGCAAGCGAATAATTCCTTGTCTAGACGTCGCTGGCGGGCGCACGGTGAAAGGGGTTAACTTCCAAAACCTTCGCGATATCGGCGATCCTGTGGAGCTTGGTCTGGAGTATGAGAATCAAGGCGCCGACGAGCTAACGTTTTTGGATATTTCTGCGACGATCGAACAGCGCGCAACCGTAACCGATCTGGTGTCCAGGGTAGCGGCAAGGCTGTCCATTCCATTCACTGTAGGTGGTGGCATCACTTCCATCGAAGATGTGCGACGGCTCCTGGGTAGCGGCGCAGATAAAGTAACAATCAACACCGCGGCCGTTTGTACACCAAGGCTGATTGAAGAGATTGCTAACACCTTTGGTTCCCAATGCTGCGTTTTGGCAATTGATGCTAAGCGCAAGAGTGATTCATCATGGGAAGTTCTCGTTGCCGGAGGCAAAGTTCCAACAGGACTGGACGCGTTTCAATGGGCAACGGAGGCTGTTCAGCTCGGCGCAGGTGAAATTCTGCTGACCTCATGGGACCGGGATGGTTCGCTAGAGGGATTCGACATTGAAATGGTTCGGCAGTTTGCGACCAATTTGAACGTGCCTGTAATTGCTTCTGGAGGCGCCAGAGATCCAGAAAGTTTCGTTGAAGTGTTCATTGAGGGATTAGCCGATGCTGCACTTGCTGCAAGCATATTCCACGATCGCACGCACAGCATTTCGGAAGTGAAAACAGCGCTTAAAGAAGCAGGGGTGATTGTTCGACTATGTTAGTTCCAAGCATCGATATAAGTAATGGTAGAGCGGTTCAGCTGAGACAGGGAAAAGAATTCGTCCTGCAAAGTCCACGTGATCCTATCGATCTAGCAAAGGAGTTCAACCGCTACGGCGAAGTTGCAGTGATAGATCTTGATGCGGCAATGGGCAAGGGCAACAATCGTGAATTGATTCGCGAAATGTGTCAGGTAGCGGATGTCCGTGTCGGCGGCGGCATTCGTGATACGGAGACTGCGCGTGAGTTGTTACGGGCCGGTGCTAAGTCACTTATCGTCGGGACAAAAGCTACTCCGGAGTTCCTCAGTCAATTTCCAGCATCGCAGATCATCGTAGCTCTAGATAACGTCAACGGAGAAGTTGTTGACTCGGGCTGGACGAATGCCACAGGAGAGTCTGTCTGGGATCGGGCTGCCCGTCTGGACCAGTACTGCAGCGGCTATCTAGTGACGTTTGTCGAGTCGGAAGGAGGCTTGGGCGGTTTACCGATGGATGGTGCCCGAGATCTCGTTTCTAGGTTGAATCGCCATGTCACCGTTGCCGGTGGCGTGAGTCTGGCAAGTGAAGTCGTGACAATGTCTGCATTGGGAGCTGATGTCCAGGTCGGTATGGCACTGTATAAGGGTCTACTTAGCCCTGTTGACTGTGTCATTGATAGTATCAAGTTCGAAGCTAATGGACTTGCGCCGACGATCGTTCAAGATCAACGTGGGCAAGTATTGATGCTGGCATACAGCAATCGCGAATCCTTGCGCATCGCTTTAACAGAAGGAAAGGGAGTCTATTTCAGTCGATCCCGCAATGAACTGTGGGAGAAGGGAGCAACATCAGGCAGCACGCAGCGTTTGATTTCATGCCGCGTTGATTGTGATCGAGATACGATTCTCTTCAAAGTGGATCAAACAGATTCTGCCTGTCATCGCGGTTCATACAGCTGTTTTGGTCAATCAACTTCCGGCGAGAAATTCTCTTTAGGACAGCTATTCGAAGTTCTCAAGGACCGCAAGGCGAATGCAACCGCTTTAGGTGTAGGGGAGGGGCCAGACCCCTCCCGCGCAGGGAGAGGATCATACTCAGCAACTTTGTTCGCCGATCGCCGAAAGCTACTTAAGAAGCTTATGGAAGAGGCTTACGAAGTGGCTTCATTCGATTCCAAAGAAAACTTGCGTTGGGAAATTGCCGACTTACTCTACTTCGCTTCAGTGCTTGCAGTGGACGAAGGGATCTCATGGGAGGAGATCGAATGTGAGCTTGGGGGGCGCAGACGATGATTCAAGTTTATCGAAAAGATGAAGCCGTCAAGTGGGCTCAAGAGAGGTTGCGTTCTCTAGCTGCTGCATCGAACAGCGGTTCTGCTCTGAGCTTGAAGGTCTCCGAAATTATTGCCAGCGTGCGTGAACGTGGTGATCTGGCAATTAGCGCACTGTCTGAACGATTCGGCGACAAGCCTTTGGCGCAGTTTTCTGTTGATAGCGATTTTGCTCAATCGGCATGCGCAAGGGTAACGGCAGACTCCAAGGAAACTATCGATTTTGCCGCTGCTAACATCCTCCGCTTCGCTGAAGCAATAATGAGCGGCATTACCTCGGTTAACGTAGAGTATTCGGGTTACCGTGCTGGACTGAATTTCTCGCCAGTAGCATCAGCTGCCTGCTATGTGCCAGGCGGTCGATATCCACTTCCCTCGACGGCCTTGATGACGGCCATCACAGCGAAAGTCGCAGGGGTTAAGGACGTTTATCTTCTCACGCCCGCTTTGAGCGACGAGATTTTATATGCCGGTACGATTGCTGGTGTTTCGCGTTTCTACCAGATTGGCGGGGCGCAGGCAGTCGCTGCTGCGGCCTTTGGTACCGAGACGGTTACTCGAACGGACATGATAGTCGGCCCTGGCAATGCATATGTGACCGAAGCCAAGCGCCAGCTGCTCGGTGTTATTGGAATTGACATGCTTGCTGGTCCCAGCGAGGTGACGATCATTGCTGACAAGAGTGCAAATGCTGAATGGCTGGCACTAGATATGCTTTCCCAGGCAGAACACGATCCGGACGCCCGCTGTTACTTGTTGACCGATAGTGAGGAACTGGCGGATGAAGTTCGTCGTGCCATTGAAGTCGCGGTCACTCAATCGGCAAGCAAGTTGCCACCATTCATCAAACAATCGTTGGCAGGAAGTGCAATTCTTGTGTGCGATGACTTGTTTCAGTGTGCATGGATTTCGAATTCCATCGCTCCTGAGCATCTGGCCATTAGTGTGGCCGAACCGGATTTGATTCGGTCCATGCTCACGAACTTCGGTGCACTATTTGTCGGAAAGGATGCCACTGTTCCCTACGGCGACTATGTGGCCGGCCCGAACCACACGCTTCCAACAGGCGGCACTGCCAGATTCTCAAGTGGACTGACACCACTAACATTCCTGCGCACTCAGACATGGCTTGACGTTCCGAGTCCGTCGGCCGACCTTAGCAAACACACGGACAAGTTCGCTGTAATCGAAGGATTGACCGGCCACGCTGCCGCAGCAAGAGCGCGTTCGAAGCTTGGGAGCGCCGGCGTCCCTGGCTTTGATACACACTAAACAACATGGCAGCATAAGATGCTGCCACTACAAAACATGCCGGCGGGACGCCGGCGCTCTCAGGTTCAGTCTGTGGTAGCATCTCTTGCTGTCTGGGGGCGGATCGCGAGCCGCCCCTTACGCAGTGTAAAGTCCGCGCAAAGTTGATCGCCAGACTGCGTTGGAGAGAAGGTCTGTGCTGTCACTGAATTGTTCCACTCCACCAACTAGCGGTTTCTTAGCAATTTCCTTAACCACAGGATCTTGGATTTGATCAGAAATGGCTTTAGAGAAGGCTCCCATGCTGATGACTAGAAATGGTCTTTCGTGAAATTGCGAAACCGTACACGGCAACGGCTTTGTGATACCAAGCTGATTGTGCATGTTCGCCACATATTCGTAAGCCTGGGAAAGGTGTGGTTGACGCCCGTTCCAGTCTTTCGCTAATAGAGACTGTTTGAGTATTGGTTCCAATGTCTTTCCACTATCAAGTTTTTTAAAAGCAGTCCCGAACCACTTCGCGTAAGGTGCGTAGCGCTTCTCCATCAGGAAACATAGTTGCATCAAATCGCGCACCAACCGCGAGCCGATGAGCGACGAGCCGATTTCATCGCCTACAAAGCCGGCCCGACCCATTAGGTGCTCTTCCTGCTCGATTCTTGTCCAAGCGGAGGCAAGCAGGTAGAGCCAAACATCACGAGGGTAGTAAGCAAATCTTTTCCGTACATCCTCGAGTCCGACTTCGTCGCGGAAGACTCGACCAGCCGTGATTGTGCTCAGCTTCTGCTGCGGGAATGTCAGCCAATCTGCCGGAGCTATATCTTGGTTTATGTCGAAGCCAAGATATTCGTTAATGAATTCGTTGATCGACAAAATCTCAACGCGATGGTTAATTGGACCTTCTTCACTGTAATCCAGTAACTGAGTCCCACTATTTTCCGGATCCGGTGCAGTAAAACCGGTCGCAAAGCCCCTGAACTTACGTGGTAATTTCTCACTTAGAGCCTTTGCTATTGCCGATTTACAGTCAGCTGATTCGCTTTGTTTGACGAATAGCATTACCCTTGGACCCCAATGGTGGTCGGAAGACATCGCGGTATCGAACCCCAAGATCTCCGAGCCGCTGCCTATCAGCGCCGCGGAGTGAGCCAGTTGAGGAAAATATTCGCGGAGAATCGGTTGAACTGCTTCCTTATAGAAACATTCAGACAGGTCAAGTCCGCTAATGAAGGTACTTTCAGTTGGTTGCATATCCGCGCCCGATTATTCCGTTCGATATCATTGTGCGCAAGCATAACTGATTTGGCTTGGCATGGTTGTCGTAGGTAAACGTTGACTTTGGAGCAACACGGCCTATAGTCTTTCTAGTGTCAAACAAAAACCCCGCGATTGCTCGCGGGGTCTGATTTCTGTCGAGAGCATTAGCTCAGCGGTATTGCTAGCTTTTCGATACGACTTTCTGTTTTGCTTGTGTGGCAGCCATGTCGATTTCGATCTCTTTTTGGCGCGGAAAGAATCCCGCCACCAGCCCAACGATGCCAACAAGCAAGTTGAACACGCTATCGGCCGTACCAAGCATCAATCCCGGAAGCTTGAGCAAATTCGAATCCCGGTAAGTGATGCCATCCAGTGTGACCATTCCAGGTCCGACAATGAATCCAACCACACCTAAGAGCGTGAAAACGACGCCGAGAGTTTGGCAGACGTAGCGTGCTTGAAACTCCGTTCCGCGCATGCCGAAAAACAGAGAGACTGCACCGACAACGATCAAAAGAATGTCGTGGAACGGCGTTAAGATCATTCCAAGGACGCTGTGACTGAAAAATCCAATGATTCCTACAAAGCACAGCAGTGCCCCAAGAGCGGTCGCGACTAATTTCATCATAATGACTCCTCCTCGTAGTCGTCACATTTGCGAGCTGGACGACCTTATCCCATGCGTGACGGCAAGCCCATGAGTTTTGTTGCAAGTATTCGGCGATTGAGATTGAACGGGTAGCGCCGATCGCGGGCAATGATGCTGGCAAAAACTGCCGCATATGGTAAAACTGGCTGGTCATCGGAGAAAGCATATGCATCGAATTATTGTATTGGCTATGTTAGTCAGCCTGACTTATCCATTCGGACCGTCGGCCATGTCCGCCACCAAAGTGTCTATCCAAGAAGCTTGCGCAGCATGCACGGCCGCTGGTAATAAACCTGCTAAGGAGCCAGTTCAATCGACATTAAAGAAGGAAACTTCTTTGATTGGTACAGCCTATTTGAATTACATTTACCAAAATGATTTAAGCAATTCGCATTTCTGCGAAGCCATGCTGCTCATGAATAGCCAGATTCCAGCTGGAACAGCCAATCCTTATGTCCATTTATTTGACGCCGGCAGGGGAGAAAAAATGCGGACAGTTTTGCAAGATGTGCAACTCTCGTTTGATTATTCCATTGCCCGGTCCAGTCCGCCGGAAAACAAATTGAAGGCGTCTATCAAGAACATCAAAGACGCTTTGAAGAAGTAGGCTGACCGCTGGTAGAGGGGAGGGGTCAAGCCCCTCCCCTCTACAATCCACAAGATTCGCTATCTTCCCGCGCGGGTCATGTCCTGGCGATTTACCATGTCCATGATCTTGATGCCTTCTCCTGTTCCGTCTGTCTGGTCATCCTCCATCACGATAAATTCCCGACCGTCTCGGGCATCGCGAAGGACGATTCCTACACCGCCCTTGTCGGACACATCCATTTCCGCCTTCTCGGCCAATCGCCACTGACCTTGGTAAGTACGATCGCCATTCACCCATGTGTAGCCTTGGTCATCTAATTTCAGCGAGCCGGCGCGCCCCTTAGGAATATCACCTTTGTTCCTCGCTGCAACGTGCGCGGTATCCCATGTACCGAAATACCATGCTGGATCTTTGATAGGCTCGCCCAGGTTCTGTCTCATTGCACCGTCGACAGAAGATGGTTGGCCGAAATGCTGCATCGCTCTCATGAATGTTGGATTTGTAGTTTGGTTGTAAACGGCAGTGGTACCTCGTTTTTGGATCTCGGCTTGTAGGTCTCGAAAGACGCCATCTCGTATATTTCTTCGGATTATTTCCGGAGAAAAAGGCTCCGGACCCAACCGTTCATTCAAGTACGCGATAATATCGTCCTCAGTCATGACCGGTCCGTCATGACCATCTGGTAAATTTGGTAACTGCAGCGGTGGTATGCCGTCTGGACCTGCCGGTTTAGCAGGTAACCACCGAGGCTGTGGATCCTGATTGACCGGATTCTGCACTGGGTTGTTCGGCTGCGCAGGGTTATTCGGCTGAGCCGGGTTATCGGGTTGGGCCGGATTGTTTGCTGGAGCAGGGTTATTCGGTTGAGCAGGATCGGCCGGTTGTCCTGGATTCGCCGGATTAACCGCCACTGGTGGAACATCCCCTGGCTTAGGGGCCGCGCCCAGGACATCTTCAATTGAATGATAGGCCTGGAAATCTCCGTCGAACTTACCTGTCGCCCAGTTCCGATACTTCACAAGGACGCCGTGAGCATCCTGTCTGATGACCATTCCATCTGCCATTTTGCCTGCATGATTGAACTGCACAAATTGACCGGGATTGAACTTCGCGTCAGGGACCTGAGCTGTCATGCCGCCCACCGCATTGTCAGGGTGTTTTTCGTTCATGTCGGGGGGCTTCGTGTGGCTAATCTCATTTGTTGCGTAGTAACACATAAAGCCTTCGCCAGGCGGATCATATTGACCAGTCAATGCGTTTTTCAATTCAACCAGCGTTCCCCACTGGTCTTGCTTGACTATTTTCCCCTCGCGCCAATTGTTCTCGCTGTATTTGACCCAAACTTGCGCTAAAGCTGCGCTTCCGGACAGGAAGAAGGTGAGAAGTAGGGCGACCGAAGCACCAAGTTTTCGCATAAATCCTCCTGCAGGATCAAAGCTGAATTGTAGCCAACCTAAGATCTTTTGATCCGATGATTAGGCGTTATCGCAGATCATCGTGGTAATTGCAATGGATGGCCTCGAGCTTACTGTCGCTTGTGGCCTTCATTGTGAACTGTTATCCCAATCACTTGATCAGGTTCCTGCCAATCTTGCACCACAACAGGATTCTGGAGTTTACCGCGATCTTTGCAAACTGCTCCAGCTAGGACCTTGTGCCAGAGCCAACAGATCTGCCGACACCAGACTGAGACAAACTGCAAGCAACAGCGAAAGGCGAATGATCTTGCGCAGTTTCACTTCGCCGCTGTTATGTACAAAAAGGCTGGGTTCAGCCTTCCATGGTCTACCTGCCATGTTCGCGACAGACGGCACTGAGGCAATGGTAATTCACGATCAGTTCCTATTACCTAGTGCAGCTTCCGGATGCCACCACGCTTCACCTGCCTGGTATTAATGTCTGCGACGTTGATCCAATCTTTGCCCGGGTCAGCTGTCCCATCTTTGTGCACAATCCAGTCGTAATTTTGTTCGCCATTCAGAAGGACTATGCCTGCACCACCCCGATACTTCATTTCCTCAGGAGTAGCATCACGCCATTTTCCGTCGATCCAGGCCTTAGGTGGATCATTGGCGTGTACCTTCCAAATATATGTGTGCGACGGTTCAATGGAAATAAATCCCATTTTTGCAACGCTATCTCTGCTTGCATAAAATGTGCTGACGTTGGTGAATGTCAAATCCCATGGACCGAACAGCCAGGGCAATTCCGGCGGAGTGCCGTAATTATCTTGCATTCCATAATAGATGGAGGTGTCTCCACCAGCTCCCGAAAAGTCGTCTTTGTACGATACCTTCCAGTTCACCCCACGCTTTTTGATTGCGGCCAAAACGGCGGCATTAATCGAATCCTTTTTCGGGTGAGGACCATCGGTGCCAACATTGGCAGATAAATAATCAAGAATTTGTTGTTTGGACAACGGCCCGGTGCCACCGAGAGCCGCACCCGCGGCGGCTCCTTGTCCCTGCGAATAGTTTCGTTGTACTGGCGCTCCGCCAGCACCACCGTAACCACCGCCTGTGGCAGTCGGCAATGCAGCTGGAGGAACGAAAAGGGTCATTGCACTTGCGTCATAGTAGCAAGACGAGCCACCGGTCTTGAATGTGCCGTCCTTCCAGTCTTTTTGAAGACACAGCACGCCGCTGGCGTCTTGCTTTATGACCCTGACTTCCACTGACTTTCCATATTCCGTGACGGTGACAATATCTCCAGCTTTAAATGTTTGTGCTAAGCCAGCTGGAATCGACCAAAGGCAGGCCGACGCGGCAATTAGTGCGGACATGAAATGAGTCTTGTTCAAGCAGAATTCCTCTTCTTAACGAGTCAAAAACCGTAACACAACGAAAACTTGAATCGAATGAGTGGTCAACGTCCCCTTGCTTGCTCCATCTGGGCGCGAATCGAATCTGAAACGCTGCCGCCACCGGTTTGAACTGCGGGGGTGGCAGCTCTATAGGGAGCTGATGCGCGCTGACCATTCTGAACAGCGCCACCAGCCGCTCGCGCGGCTCCCTTCATTGCACTTTGCACAATTTGTTTTTGGGCAGCCTGGCGGGCAGCTTGAGTCTGCCGTGCATTTTCCGCAATAGTCGCTTGGCTTCGATTCTCCTGGCGGATGGCCTCGGCGCGCGCTTCAGCTTTTTGGTTCTCAGTTTTCAAATTGTAGGCGTTGGTTTCAGCTTTTTGTGCTTCTGTTTTATTGTTATACGCGTTCGCATCGGCCTTGTTTTGTGCGTTCCGAGCATCATATTTTTGTGCTTCTGTTTTATTGTTATACGCATTGGCATCAGCCTTGTTCTGCTCCTGACGAGCATTATATTTTTGTGCTTCCGTTTTATTGTTATAGGACCTGGTCTCGGCCTTGTTTTGCTCTATGCGAGCCTCCGCTTTCTGGGCCTCGGTGCGATTGTCGTAAGCCCTTGCATCGGCTTTGTTCTGCTGAGCACGTCCTTCAGCTTTTTGTGCTTCGGTGCGATTGTCGTAAGCCCTCGCATCGGCCTTGTTCTGCTGGGTACGTCCTTCGGCTTTTTGTGCTTCGGTGCGATTGTTGTAAGCCCTTGCATCTGCCTGGTTTTGCTGGACACGCGCTTCGAGCTTTTGTGCCTCGCTGCGGTTGGCGTAGGCACTAGCGTCGGTCTTGTTTTGCTGAAGTCGATTGTTGTACTTACTCTGTTCGGCCTTTGCAGCTTCCTGGCGAGCATTGAGCGCATTTTGGTCTTTCGAATTTTGATAGCGTGCAGCTTCTGCTTTGGCTGCTGCTGAAGCGGCCTCAGATTTCGAGGCCTGCTGTCTAGCGGAGTATTGGGCAGCTTGCCTGGCATTCTCCTGCCGCTGGGCCTCTTCTCGCTGAGCCGCCTTTCTCTGTTCCTGGTAGCGATTTTCCTGACGAGCCATTTCGCGGTTGTATTCATTACGATCGGCGGCATACTGTTCCGCCTGTTTCGTGTAGTAATCGCGATCCTGCGCGCAGGCTGGTCCGGAGTTAATTAGATAAAGACCAATGCCACTTAGCAGAATCAGCAGGTATTTCGTCATCGTGTTGTTCTTGCTCCAGATACTCGGACTCTTTCGCCCGTAGTGGATTAAACGTCTTGGCAATATACCCGATAGCACGCTTTGCAATGGACGACAATCGTCTGATTCTTGCGCATCGAACTTTATTAACTTGAATCAAATCCTGATTGTGTCAGCCAAGCCACCGGTCTTCGATTTCGCTTAAACTGGGCGCAGCCGAATAATTGTGCGTAGTTTGGCACCGGAGCCCAAGGCTATAGGCTACATCTACAAAACTACCGCTATACTTTGCTCTGAGGTTTGAAGCATTTTACAAGCACTCCTACTTTCCATTTTTTGCTCCTTGGTATTGGTGGCACAAGGTGCGATCGCCGCTGAGAGCAGTGCTCCTACTGAAGTTGTATGTAAGCGACGCATCTTACTGCCAAACGGGCAACCTGCCATCGGCATCACGGCATTAGTGAGGATCGACTCTAAGCCCGCCGCAGCACAGATACGCGCAAAGTCGGACTCAAACGGATACGTATCGCTAGCAATTCCAGGAAGCTCAAGAGCTGCAATTTCCAGCGAATTTCAAAGAGCGATTGTCTTCATGGCAGCTCCACATTGTGCGCTTTCAATTTCGGCACTCAACAGTTGGTTGCCTGGTTCGGACGCTCCGGTAGACCTGCACCTTGTCGCCGATACTAAAGGAATCAAGGCAAGCGGCAGAGTCGTCGATTTCAAAAAAGTGCCGATCGCCAATGCTCAAGTCAAACTTGACGATGTGACCGAATGGACCATGCGTCCTTGGCATTTAAATAAACTCGGTTGGGATATGCCTGAACTCGTAACCACAAGCGGCCCGGATGGTCGATTCTCGTTTCCAGCTATCAAAGTTGAAAGCAGTGAAGAAGTGAACCTGGTGCATGCCTCTGCAACAGGCATCGCAGGTGGAAAATCGTTCTATGCGGCAGGGAGCGGGCACACTCCCGAAGCTAGTATTGATATCGTTTTTGTTCCCAACTTTTCGGTGAGCGGCAAAGTCATTGATCTGTTCACTAAAACAGGGATTCCCAACGCAGAGGTGTCAATCTCCACTACTGGCAGAGATGACAGTTTGAGGTTGTCAACGACACTTACAGATAAGAACGGTCTTTTCATTATGAAGGACGTTGAGTCCGCACAATTATTGATGGCAATGGCAGCAGACGCCAACTACAGGCGAGGCGGAGTTATTGTAAGTGATAATGGAGAGTCAGTAAAGAATCCGCACGCGGTTGAAAACGTCACGATTGCGCTGCGCCCGTTTGTGACTATTTCGGTCAATGTAATCGATGCAGTTACCGGCAAGACAATTATCGAGAAAATACAAACAAATGACACTCCTTCTAGTTTGACGGTCAGCTGCGAGTTCCCGATACCGGTGGAAGGATGGGATTTTAGTCCGCAAGTTTGTGCCACTAGAGGGAAAAGTATTAGTGATGCAT
>Ga0163151_10001045_pt1 | contig 47838 bp, 35 predicted proteins | sample OliLakLV19MP5IB2_FD_145596 | JGI IMG/M metagenome (GOLD analysis project Ga0163151, IMG submission 145596) | Freshwater microbial mat bacterial communities from Lake Vanda, McMurdo Dry Valleys, Antarctica - Oligotrophic Lake LV.19.MP5.IB-2 | ecosystem: Environmental > Aquatic > Freshwater >...
GAACGGCAGCGTCGATGTCCCGACGTCGGGCCCGTTCGTGCTGCAGGTCGGCGCGCGTCGCGTCGTGTACGCCGGGCTCGACGAACTGCCGCCGCAACCGATCGTGCTCGCGGACCACGCGCCGACGATCGTGCGCGGGGCCGTCGTCGACGCGAGCGGGCGAGCGGTGCCCGTGCGGGCGAGTTTGCGAGTCGGCGACGACGAGCGCGCGACGAGCGTCGATGCACCGGGCGGTGCGTTCGAGCTCGCCGTGCGTAAGACCGGAACCGTGCTGCTCGAGCTCCACCCTGAGCGCGAGGATCTGCGGCCGCGACGTCTCTACATCGCGCTGCCCGCGCGCGGCGATGCTGCGCGCGTGGACCTCGGGCGGATCGCGCTCGATGACACGCCGCGCTTGCGCGTGCTCGACCGGAACGGCGCGCCGCGCACGGACGTGTCGGTGACTTTCAGCCGCGCCGGCTTCTTCGAGATCGGATCCGAACCGCGCTTCGCCCTCGACGCGAACGGCGGTTGGACGGGGCCCGATCCACGCTCGGGCGATGTGATCGTCGTCGCAACCGTGCTGCCAGACGATGCCGAGGACGTCGCGGAAGAACGTCGCATCGCAGTTCCCTACCGCACGACGCTGCAAGGCGACGGACCGTGGACGATCACGCCACCGACGAGCGCGCTGCGCCTCGTCGTGCGCGGGCTTGCGTCGGGCGAGCGCGCGCACGCGCTCTTCGCGGATCAGGTCTTCGACGTCGCGGATACGAGCGAGTTCACGAGCCTTGCGCCCGGCCCGCTCGAGATGTGGATCTCCGCGCGCGGTCGGCAGACCGTGATCGTGACGACAACGATCACCGCGACGGAGACGAAGGCTATCCACGTCGCTTTGGAACCCTTGTGATCCGCCGCGAGCGACGTGCGCTAGGCTCGCGGCATGGCGCGCAGGATCGCTGACTCGAGTCCCCGTCCGTCCGCGGAACGCGTGGAACGGAAGGGCGCGCGCACGCGCGCCACGATTCCGCCCGAAGTGCTGCGCGATCTGTGCGCCGGCGCGATCGAGACGCGTTCGCTCGTCGAGTGGCTCGCGATCGACTTCGGGAGGCTGGCGCGCGCCGCGCTGACGGACGTCGTCGGACCCGGGCGTGCCGAGCACATCGCGGCCAACCTCGATGTGCAGCGCGAGCTCGGCATCGTCGGCCGCACGCAACTCGCCGGCGCGAGCCTCGAACGCGCGCTCGGCACGGGCGCCGCACGCGAGCGACGACTGCGCGCACTCGCCGCACATCGCTCCGACACCGTGCGCGGCTGGACCGCGCACGCGGCGACGATCGGCGACGCGGAGCTCGCCGTGAAGCTCGTAGCCGTGCGCCCGTTCGCGGCCGACGCGCACTCGGGCGTGCGCGAGCTCGCGTGGATGGCCGTGCGTCCGGCGATCGCCGGCGACATCGGCGCGGCGCTGAAGCTGCTCGCGCGCTGGTCGCGCGAGGAGGATGCGAACGTGCGTCGTTTCGCCAGCGAATCCACGCGCCCGCGCGGCGTGTGGTGCGCGCACGTCGCGGCTCTGCGCGCGGATCCGTCCCCCGGGCTGGCAGTGCTCGAGCCGCTGCGCGCCGATCCGTCGAAGTACGTGCGCGACTCGGTCGCGAACTGGCTGAACGACGCGTCGAAGGACGATCCGGCGTGGGTGCGGTCCGTGTGCGCGCGCTGGACGCGCGAGTCGCGCGGCAAGGAGACGGCCTACGTCGTGAAGCGCGCGCTGCGCACGATCGATCGCTGACGAAGGGTCGCACTCACTTGTCGCGTAGCGGAACGTCTGAGCCCGCATAGCCGAGGTTCTGGAGCTTCAGGTTCGTGTCCGCGTCGAACTGAAGCGCCTGCGCGCGCTTCGCCGCCTCGCGCGTGCGCGCGCGGTGTACCAGCAGGAATGCGCGCATCTCCTCGACGCGCTGCGCATACGTCGCAGCGAGATCACGCGCTTCCATCGGATCCGTCGCGAGGTCGTGGAGCTTCGTCTCGATCCCGCGCTGAACGAGTTTCGTCGCGCCGTCGAGGACGACCTTGATCTCGCGCGGGCCGCCGTGGATCGCCTCGGCGATCGTGCGGCGCGGCGCATCGCTCGCAGTGAAGAGCGGCACGAGCGAGCGCGATTCGAGTCCCGCTCGTGCGGCGAGACCGGCGAGGTCGAGCAGCGTGTTGAACAGGTCGAGCGCCCGCACGCGCTCCTCGACGACGCGGCCCGCGGGCGCGTGATCCGGCCAGGCGACGACGAGCGGCACGCGCAGGAGTTCCTCGTGCTGCGTGTGACCGTGATCGCAGCTGCCGTGCTCCCAGAACTCCTCGCCGTGATCGGAGTGCAAGACGACGATCGTGTTCGCGAGCGCGCCGCGCTGCTCGAGTTTCCCGAGGAGGCGCCCGATCTCCTGATCCGTGAACGCGATCTCGCCGTCGTAGAGGTTCGACGAGAGATCAGCGATCTCGTTCGTCGGCCGACCCGCGCGCAACGTCGCGAGGCTCGGCGGCCACTCGGGAATCGAATCGACGCTGTGCGCCGCGAAGCGCTCGTCGAACGGCGCGGGCGGAGCGTACGGGAAGTGCGGGTCCATCAAGTGCAGGACGAGGAACCATGGCGCGGTGCCGGCTTCCTTCGTCCATTCGAGCGCAAGATCCACGCCGTTCTGCGCGTTCGATTCGTAGCGCACATAGCGCTGGAAACCGCGGTCCAGTCCCGCCGCGCGCGAGAGGTACGGGTTGTTGTGGAACATCGCCGTCGCGAAGCCGCCGGCAGCGAACATCTCCGCGAGCGTCGGCACGTCTGCGCGGAGCACCTCAGTCGTCGTCTTCGTCGGCGCGTCCTGGTCGAGGCCGAACAAAGCGTCGCGTTCCGTCACGACGCCCGCGCGGTGCTCGCCCGGCAAGAGGCCCGTGAAGAGCGAGCCGTAACTCGGCAAGGTCCACGGAGCGCTCGAGTACGCGTTCGCGAAACGCACGCCGCGCGCCGCCAAAGCGTCGATGTGCGGCGACGTCGGTCGCGGGTAGCCGTAGCAACCCAACCGATCCGCGCGCAGCGTGTCGACGGTCACGACGAGCACGTTCGGCGCTCCCGGTTTCGGCGACGGCGCGATGCGCGTGCGACTCGGCACCTCGAATGCGGCGCGTACGTGCTCGGCGCCCGCGGGCACCGCGCCGACCCATGAGGCTCTGATGTGGAGACGCCCGCCACGTGAACCGTCGTGAGTTGCGAGCAGCACGTCACGCCAACTCGCATGGACTTCGGCCAGGTCGACCTCGGTGGTCCACTGCAAGTCCGAGGAGCCTTCCAAGCGCGTCTCGAGTCGCACACGACCGCTGCGCGGTCCGCCGGGTCCGATCACGATGCCCGCGGCGGAATCGAAGCGCGGATTCACACTCGGCGCGAGCTCGATCTCAGCCGTGCCGCCGATCGAAAGCATCCACGCGTCGCGCGTGTCGGAGAGGAGGCGCGACACGCCGGCGCGCTCGCGCAACATGTCCTCGCGCGGAGTTGCGGCGACACTCCGTGCGCTGACTTCTGCGCGCTCGATTGCGGGAGGCGGAGCCGGGTCACTGCACGCGGCCAGGACGAGCAGCGCCGGAGCGATGCGATGCGCACGCTGGATCGGTGTCACTCGGTCGATCCTACTCCCGCGCGGCCCGCCGTGCCTCACGCGCGGACCGCACGCTCGAGGTGTGGGCCGCTTCGAAACTCGGTTACGCGGAGACGCTCGCGCTTCGTTGAAAGGCTCCGCATGGTGGCCGTCGTCCGAGCACAAGCCTGGCGCGATTACGGAATCCAAGTGATCGAGAGCCCGTTCGTCAGGTTGAACGACTCGGGTTGGCAGAACACGGCCACGTTGCGATATAGCACTTGGTAGTAGCGCGTCCCGCCGCTCGGAGGGATCGCGCCGCGGACCGAGATCGAGGGGTCGCCCGCTCCCGGAACAATCGACGCGTTCGAGACGCTCGTCTTCGTGCCCAAGCGGATCGTCGCGCCTCCGACGCAGCGCAGCCCGTCGCCGAACGACGCGCCCAAGCCGCCGCCGACTTGCGACGTGCCTTGGAAGTAGAGCGCCGAGCTGTTCGGCAGTTGGCTGCCGCGCAAGACGAGAGAGTCGCTCGTGACCCGCGCCGTTCCCGTCGCGAGCAACCGTCCGCCGTTCGCGACTACCGAGCTCGCGCAACCGCTTTGCGCAGATCCGCTGTTGCCGCACGGACACGGCGCCCCGCTGCCGTCGCCGAAGCAATATCTCGTGCCGGTCGACGGCCCCAATTGTCCGTCGTTGATCCAAGCTTGGACCACCGCCTGCTCGGACGCCGTCAAACACGACGCATTGCCGACGTCCAGCGCAGGATCTCCCGTGCAGCCGGCGCTCTGCGGCATGGATCCATCCTGGATGCGCACGAGTGAAGCGAGACCCTTCGTTTGCCCGGGGACGTAGTACGAAAGGAGTTGGGAGCTCGCGTAGGACTGGTTGATGTTGCTCGAAGCGAGGTTCAGCCCACCCGAGCCGAAGCTCGAGTGACACGGCGTGCAACTCGCCTGGAAGACCGGATGCGCAGCGCTGAACGTGGTCTGGGCGAACGCGGAGCTCGCGAGGAACAGGCCGAGCGTGGTCGTGAGGAGCGGGTGCATTTGCATCGGATGACCGAGAGTGACGAGAGCGAGGGTGTACGCAGGTCGTGAACGATCATAAGCGCGATACGCGCCAGCCGGAGCGCTGAAGTCCCGCGCGCACGTCGGATCGAACCATCCGCAGTACTGCATGCCGGATCTCGCACTCCGTGCCGAAGTACCCTCGTCCCACGAACCGCATCGTGCCTCGCTGCATCTCACGAGATGGGTGCATCTGGACGGAATGGGCTCGAGGCTCGGATTCGTCGAAGCGAGGCCGAGCCTCGAAGGAGAATCAGTGAACGAACCCGTCAACGGAGGTCGACGGGTCCAGCCATCTCAAGGCACCCAAGTCGCGTTCAATCCGTTCGACAAGTTGAAGGTGGACGCCGTGCAGAAAGCCGCCGCGTTGCGGTACCAGACTTGGTAGTTGCGCGTCGCGCCCCCGGCCGGGATCAAGCCCTTCACCGAGATCGCGATGTTCGCGCCCGTCGGATAGCTCGACGTGCCGCCCGTGTTGGTCTTCGTGCCGAGGCGAATGATCGTGCCGGCCGCACAGCGGAGACCGTCGCCGAACGTCACACCCAGGGTTCCGCCCGCTGGCGTCGTGCCCTGGAAGTAGAGCGCCGAGGAATTGGGCATCCCCGAACCGGTCAGCACGAGCGAGTCGGCACCGACGATCGCATGACCGCTGCTCGCGAGCGTCGCACCGAGGCCGAGCGAGCTCGCGCAACCCTGCCCGGCTGCGCCGTTGTTGCCGCAGGGACAGGCCGTGCCGCTGCCGTTTCCGAAGCAATAGGCGACGACCGGCAGCGCGCAGACTCCGCGCGAGACACGGAAGGCGTCGATGCCCGCCTCGACGATGCTCGCAGCGCCGGCGTCCGTCGCGGTGAAGCGAATGCGCGTGTTCACCGAGAGCGTGAGCCCCAGCGATTGCACGTCGGCGGCCGTGATCTCGTGGGAACGCCAGGTGAAATTGCCGTCGGTGTCGTGCACGGCGATCGGGACCCAGAATCCGGCGAGGCCCGTGGTGCTGATCTCGACCACCAGATTGTCGAAGCCGTCCGCGATCGACAGCGCGAGGAAGTACCGGTACGCGATCTTCGCGTTCGGCGAGCTGAAGTCGAAGGCACGTGACGTGAGTTGCACCGCGCCGTTGTCGACGTCCGTGTTGCCGGGCTGGTTCTCCGTCACGAAGCATTGACCGCTGCCATCGGCGTCGGAGCTCGGACCGTAGGCCCAGCTCGGATCGACGATCGGCACGCCGCGCTTCCAATTGCCCGCGGTCGCACCGAGGTTTTGCGGCGCCCATCCCTGATCGGTCTCGAAGTCGTCCGCGAAAACAGCAGCCCACGCCGACGCCGAGCGAGCGCTGAAGGTCGCCACGGGCGCGGTAGGCGGATCGAAGCGCGCGCCGAGGTTCGTGCCGACGGATACGTAGTAGTTCACGGCGTCGGGGCAGGCGAGCGCCGGCAGCGTGACGTCGTAGTGTTGGAAGGACGTCTGCGTCAGCGGGACGAGGGTGTACGCACCGCCATTGATCGAGTAGGCGAGGTTGCCCGTCCCCGGCGTGGGCGACGTGCTGCCGATGCCGACGACTTGGAGTTGGAAGGTCGTCGGAACGCCGGCGACGAGCTCGACCGGCCGACCGTTCGGGTACACGAACAGAACTTGGTCGGGCGCGTCGAAAGCCTCGACCACGCCGGCGGACGTCGTGCCCGACGGCGACGTCGCGCTCTGGCCCAGCCCGCGCGCGGCGAAGCCGTTCCACAGTGCAGTCAAGTGCGCGCCGCCGTAACGCACGAGATCGGCCTGCAGGATCGCATCGCGCGCTTGCAAGAAGTTCGGCGTGCCCGGCCCGAACTTCAACCCGTCGACGACGAGCTGCAGGATGAGTTCGTTGCCGGCGGCGAAGCCGTGCGCCGCGATCAAGTTCGCGCGACAACCCCACAGCGCGTTGCACCACACCTCGCCCACGTTGTGCACTTGGTCGGCCTGGTTGCCGATGACGGGACTGCGCGGGATCGAGCCCGAGTAGTTCTGCTGCGAGGGGTCGATGTCCGCAAATGTCTGGGGATTCTTGTTCGGGTCCGTCGTGTAGGGAAAGCGTCGGATTCCGAAGTAGTAGTTCTCGAAGTAGTTCTGAGCGAGCAAATGCGTGGTCCAGCCGCCGACCGTGTACACGCCGGTCGGATCGTCGCCCGGTTCCGCGTTGAGACACAGCGCGACGAAGTCGCTCCAGCCCTCGCCCATGCCGCCGGCCTGCACGCCGGACACTTGGCCGTCGGTCAGCCGGATCGACAATCCGTGCGCGAGCTCGTGGTAGACGATGTCCGCGTCGAGATCGCCGTCACGATCGGGAGTCGGGCCGGTGAACACGTACATCTGCATGCGACCGGGCGTACCGTCCATCCCGCCGGTGCCGAAGTTGGCGTTGTTCGTGCCCGATCCGTCCTGTCCGTCGGCCTCGATGCGGTCGCCGCCCACGCCGAGCGCGGTGAAGTTCATCTGCTGGAAGTTGCCCGCGGCCTCGTCGAACCCGAGCGCGTACATCCGGTCGTGGAACCGGTTCGAGAGGTAGAAGATCTGCGTGACGGCCGCGCTCTGGAAAACACGCTCCGTCGGTGCAGCGTTCAAATCGGGCAGGAAATCGAAGTTGCGGAACGACGTGCCTTCCGGCCGCGGGAAATCGGCGACGTCGTCGGCGTCGAGGTCGAGGTGGGCGTCGACGTTGTTGCCCAACGTCTCGTTGACGCCGTCGTCGATCCAGCCGTTTGGAGACCAGGCGGCGACGGAGCTCGCGGTGACGGTCACGAACTGCTGCGGTTCGCTCGGGAACTGGAAGCCGTTCGGCGTCGCCGTGCCGGGCGAGCCCGGCGCGGGTGATTCGCGCGGGAACACGCGGAATGTGATCGGCTGCGTCCCACCGAGCGCGAAACGCAGGCGATTCGAGCGCCAGAGGACCTCGCCGCTCTCGGCGTCGACCGTGATCTCGTAGGTGTTGCCGATCCCGATCTCCGGCACGACCACGAACCAAGCCGCGCGGATGTCGGTGCGTGTGCGCGGGAAGTACACGAGCTCCGTCGTCGTCGCTTCGCTCGCGCGGAGAACTCCGGCCGCGACCCACGAGCGACGGCGAGTCGTACCAAGCTGCGCGCTCTGCGCCGTGAGTCCTTCCTCCAACGTGATGCCGACGCTGCTCGCTGCGATGCGCAACGCTGTTTCGTCGGAGATGGTGAGCGGGCTGACGGTGAACTCACCTCCGGGGCGCGGAAGCAGCGTCGAGGACACGTTGACGAGCTCGCCACGCACGGTCAGGTTCGCGCGCAGTTCGCAACCGAAGAGATCCACGCCGTCGATCTGCTGCTTCCAGGTCACGTGGCGCGCGCCGTTGTGAACCGTGCGGTAGTCACGCGAGACGCGGCAACGCAAGAGTTCGCCGGGCGGCACTTCGAAGAGCCCGCGGTTCTGCTCGAGGAAGTCGTGCACGACCTGCCGACCTTCCTCCGCCCCGCCGGGCACGGGCGAACTCAAGAACGTGAGCGTCGAGCGCACGAAATGCGGCGTGCCGAAGATCTCGTGATCGTCGACGCTGAGTCCCGGGACGCGCTCGAGCAGCTTGCGCTTGGCCAATTCGCGCGCCGCCGACTGCACGGCGCTCCGCGCCGCGGAAAGGGCCTCGCGCACGAATGCACGTGTCCGTCCGTCGGCTTCCAAGCGCACGTCGAGATCGGTTCGCGGCTCGGGCGCGGTCTGCTGCCCCGTGCGGAAAAGGCGTGGATCGAACTGCGCGCCGGCCGCGGTGCACAGACAGGCGACGGACGCGGAGAACTGCGCCAAAGCGAAGAGAGAAGCCATCGTCGTCGAGCCTTGCGAGCGGGGAGAGAGAATCGCGCCGAGGATCAGCGACCGCCGATCCGAGAGATCCGCACGGCGCCCACTGCGCGGCGTAACACGCGCCGGGCCGGGGCGCGGAAGTGCGCAAATTGCGCCGAAGAAGCGCAGAACACTCATCACGGCTGCCACGCAATCGAGACGCCGTTCGTCAGGTTGTACGTCGAAGCCGTGCAGAAGGCGGCCGCGTTGCGGTACCAAGCTTGGTACTTGCGCGTCGCGCCCGCTGCCGGAACGAGTCCGCGCACGGAAACGGCGAGATCACCCACAGCGGGATAGCGCGACACCCCGCTCATGTTCGTCTTCGTACCGAGGCGGATCACGACGCCGCTCGCGCAGCGCAATCCGTCGCCGAACGAAACCGAGGCTTGCGTCGTGCCTTGGAAGTAGAGGCACGAAGAGTTCGGCATCCCGCTTCCTTGCAGCCGCACGGTGTCGCTCGTGACGCTCGCGACCCCGGTCGCGAGCAGGTTCGCGCCGCTCGGATTCACCGAGCTCGCGCAGCCGTTGCCCGCCGCGCCCGCATTTCCGCAGGGGCAGTTCGCTCCCGTGCCGAAGCAATAGGACGTGGGCGGCACGGGATGCTCGACGAGTTGGAATCCGTTCAGCGTGCCGTAGCCCACCCCCGTCGCGATCGTGATCGCGATCGAGCCGCCGCTCGGTACGTTGTCGACGCGGTGCAATGCGTACGTGACGCCGAGCGCATGCGCTCCCGACCACGTGCCACCCACGGACTGCGGCGGATCGCTCGACCCAACGGTCGAGACGATCGACCGATACGTCGCGCCATCCGGCGCCCAGGCGTAGGTCGTGACGGCGTAGTTGCCGCCGTACAAGTTGCTGAACGTCCACGTCGTCGTGCCGCCCAAACCGCCGATGTCCTGCGCATCGCCGAGCAGCGCCGCATCGTCCCCCATCGGACCGGGGTTCGTGAACACGCGGTCCTGCGGCGTGGCGACGACGCGCGTGAGCACCGTGCCACACGGCAGGCCCGCGAGGTCCTCGAGCTGGCCCGTCACCGTGTGCGCGCTGCGTGCGTTCCACTCACCCGGTCGACCCGCGGCCGCGGCGTACGTGTTGGCCGGAGATCCGGGCGTTCCGCCCGTCGGTCCGATGTCGACGTTCATGTCCGCGCGTATCGGCGGCGGCGGCGGCGGCGGAACGTCGAGCGAGAACATGCCTGTACCGCCGGGCGCTCCCGGATAGACCGCGAGCTCGAGCGTGTACTGCGCGCCGGCCGTGACGTTGAACTGGACCGTCGACTGGAAGCCCACGCAGTCGTCGTCACCGCAAGCCAGTGCGCTACCGGGCGTGGGACAACCAGCGCCGGGATACACAGCGATTTTCGTGTCGACACCCGTGAACGTGCAGGTCGTGAACGTCGCCACACCGCTGAATGGCGCGGTCCATTGGAACCACACGTCGCGGTTCATCGCGGTCGAGCCGTAGAGCAGACACGGCAGCTCCGCTTGGCCTTGCACACTCGTCGTCGCGGACGTGTTGTCGAAGGCGAACGTGCCCAAGCCGCCCACGATGGTCGCGGTCGCGCACTCGTCGTTCGGCGGCGGCGGCGGCAGCGCGACGATGTCGAAGGTGCCGCTGAAGCCTGGACTGCTGCTCGCTCCGTACACACCGATCTGCAGCAGATAGAGGCTGCCGTTCGTGGCCGGGAACACGACGCGGGACTGCACGTTGCAGGCGTCGTCGTTACAGGCGAGCGGCGTTCCGGACGGGCACGCCGCGCCGGCCCAGACGGCGATAACCGTGTCGGTGACCGTGCCGCTGCACAACGTCATCTCGAACATGGTGGTCTGGGTGGCCGTCCACTCGAACCAGACATCGCGATGGGCTTGCGTGCAGCCGGTTCCGACCTCTGGGCTGTCGGTCGCCGCGACCGTGTTGACCTGGAACGTGCCCGGCCCGGCGATCGGAATCGAGCTGGCGTTGGCGCAGTCGTCGACGCCGGTGGAGGCGACGACGAACTGCGAGGATGTCGGCGGCGAGACCGGACCGGTGAGCGGGATCGGCTTGATCGTCGTGCGCGGTCCGAGCGCAGCCGGAGCCTGGGCACGTGCGCCCGAAGTGCCGACGATCAGCCCGAGCAGGACGGGCACGAACGAGCGGTGGAATTTCATGCGACGACCTCGACTCCGGGGGGCTCGCGAGGCAGGGGGACTGCCGATGCAAGCGAATGCAAGCCGACCCAGCGTAGCGGCTGGGCTCGATTCGGGGACCCGATGGATCCACGGTTCGTGAGGCTCTACCGACGAGGACGAAGCGCAGCTCCCGAGATCCTCGATCGACGCTCAATCCGGCCGCGTGGCCTCGATCCGGCGCGGATCGAGACGCCACACGTTCCCGGCCTTCAGGTTCGAGAGCCACACCGAACCGAGTCCCACGCGGATCGCGTCGCCGCCCGGACCGTAGAACTGCTGCGCGACCGTGTTCGTCCGCGGATCGATGCGCGTGATCGGATAATCCCACGAGGTGGCCCACACCGAGCCCTCGCCGACCGCGATCTCTCCCCCGCCGCCGGGGATGCCGCATTCGATCGTCGCGACCACCTTGTTGGTCGCGAGGTCCACGCGCGAGATCGAGCCGTCGCCTTGGTTCAGCGTCCACACCGAGCCCAGGCCGACAGCGAGGAAGCGCGGCTTCGGACCGACCTTGACGACCTCGACGACGAGGTTCGTATCTGGATCGATGCGCGTGAGCGAGCTCTCCGTCGTGCTCGTCACGAAGACTGACTTCTCGCCGAACGCGGCCGCGTGAGAGCCGGGTGCGACGCGGATCTCGGCGACGACCTTGTTCGTGGCCGGGTCGAGGCGCGCGAGCGTGCTGCGCACGTCGGTGAGCACCCACACGCTGCCCGCGCCGGTGGCGATGCCGCCCTCCGAATTCGCAATCGTCATCGGGATCGTGGCCGTGACCAGACCGCTCACGAGATCGACACGCGAGAGCGTCGAGTCGCCGCAGTTCGGCACCCACAGACTGCCGAAACCCGCGGCGAGGCCAGAGCCTGGTTCCTTACCGACAGCGATCGTCGCGACGACTGTGTTCGTCTTCGGGTCCATCCGCGAGACGCTGTTCCGCGGCGAATTCGAGACCCACGCGTGCTCGTCGATCGCGAGCCAGTCGGGTGTGCCCCCGATCTCGAAGACTGCGTCAGGCGTCAGTTTCTCGATGGGGATGCGCACGTTCGCGGAGGTCACGCCGGGCTTCTTCGGACGCGCGGGTTCTTGGGCCGAGACGCACGCGAGACTCATGGCGACGGAGAACAGCGCCAGACTTAGGGGTGTCATCGTAACGTTAGACTCTACGTCTGGATGCGATGCATACCAGGTCGTGAAGCACGCTCGTTCGCCCCCCCGGAGCTCCCGTCGAATCCTCTCTCCGCCGACGGCGGCTTGCGCGTCGATTCGCGCGAGGAGCGGATGAAGGGCGGCGCGTCCGGTGCAGCGATGGTGGTCGGTGAACCGGAAGCGTGCTCGTTGATGCAGGTCGTCTGCGGTTCTGAGTTCGGTCGCACGCCGTCGTCGAGGCCGGCCTAGGCTCCGGATCCTCGCGCGACGGCCGAGTTCTTTTCAGGGCCGAGGAGAAACCGGTGCACGTGCGCGACCTGCGCGCGACGATCCTCCACCTGCTCGGGATCGATCACACGCAGCTCTCGTTCCCTTGTTCCGGCCGCGATGTCCGGTCGACGGACGTTGCCGGAGTCGTGCAGCACGAGTTGATCGCCTAGTTCGGCGAGCGCGCACTCGGCGTCGCGAGATCGTGGCCCGTGCGCCTTGTGCGCGCGCCGCAGGCTTCCCTACGATGCGGCCCCGATGAGCCCCCCCCATCCGCCCGCCGCCGGAGGACACGTCGGCGGGTTCGCGGCGACCGTGCGCACCGACCGTTGGTGGGCCGGACCCGCGCTGACCGTCGCCGTCTTCGCGACCTTCATCGTCTACACGACGTGGGCCGCTTTCCAAGGCCAGCACTACTTCGCCGACCCGTACTTGAGCCCGTTCTATTCGCCGGTGCTCTTCACGGAGTTGTCGGCGCCGGGCAGCGCGCCGCTCGCGCACGCGTGGTTCGGAGAGTGGCCTGCGTGGTGGCCGGCGTTCCTGCCGGTTTCACCGGCACTCTTCATCCTCGTGTTCCCGGGATCGTTCCGCTTCACCTGCTACTACTACCGCAAGGCGTATTACCGCTCGGTCGGTGGTTCGCCGCCGGGTTGTGGCGTCGGGCCGTTGCCGAAGCACAAGTATCAGGGCGAGGCGACCCTCTTCCTGTTCCAGAACCTGCACCGTTTCGCGCTGTATTTCGCGCTGCTCTTCATCCCGCTCCTCTATTGGGACGCGTTCCAGGCGTTCTTCCGTCAAGGTGAGTTCGGCGTCGGTCTCGGCAGCATCGTCCTGCTCGTCAATGCGTCGCTGCTCGCGGGCTACACCTTCGGATGCCACTCACTGCGCCACCTCGTCGGCGGACGCGAGGACTGCATGTCCTGCGGCAAGAACACCGTGACACTCGGTGTGTGGAAGAAGGTCTCGTGGTTCAACGCGCGCCACATGGCCTTCGCTTGGTTCAGTCTCTTCTGGGTGATGCTCACGGACGTCTACGTGCGCCTCGTCTCGATGGGCGTCATCACCGATCCGAACACCTGGAACTGACATGCTCGACGTCCACGAACTCCAAACGATCGAGCACGACGTCCTCGTGATCGGCGCCGGCGGCGCTGGTTTGCGCGCGGCGATCGAGTGCAGCGCGCAAGGTCTGTCGACCGGCGTCGTGTCGAAGAGCCTGCTCGGCAAGGCGCACACGGTCATGGCCGAGGGCGGCATGGCCGCGGCGCTCGGCAACGTCGACAGCCGCGACAATTGGAAGGTGCACTTCCGCGACACGATGCGCGGCGGGAAGTTCCTCAACGTGTGGCGCATGGCCGAGCTCCACGCGCAGCAGGCGCCGGATCGCGTGCGCGAGCTCGAGGAATGGGGCGCCGTCTTCGATCGCACGAAAGAAGGCTTGATCAGCCAGCGCAACTTCGGTGGTCACCGTTATCCGCGACTCGCGCACGTCGGCGATCGCACCGGGCTCGAGCTCATCCGTTCGTTGCAGGATCACGGCATCCATCAGGGCATCTCCTTCCACATGGAGTGCACGGCGCTGGAGATCTTGAAGGATGGCGATCGCATCGCCGGCGTTCTCTGCTATTGGCGCGAAACGGGCCGTTTCGTCGTGTTCCGTTGCAAGGCCGTCATCCTCGCGACCGGAGGCGGCGGCAAGGCCTGGAGCATCACGTCGAACTCGTGGGAGTACACGGGCGACGGCACCGCGATGGCGTACGACGCGGGTGCCGAGCTGATGGACCTCGAGTTCACGCAGTTCCATCCGACGGGCATGGTGTGGCCGCCGTCGGTGCGCGGCACGCTCGTCACGGAAGGCGTGCGCGGTGACGGCGGAATCCTGCTCAACAACAAGGGCGAGCGGTTCATGTTCAACTACATCTCCGAGCGCTTCGCGCCGGAGACGGCAGCGACGGTCGAAGAGGCCGAGCTCTGGTTGAACGGCGACAAGGCCGCGCGCCGACCGCCCGAACTGCTGACGCGCGACGAGGTCGCGCGCGCGATCACGGCCGAGGTGAACGCTGGTCGCGGCTCGCCGCACGGCGGCGTGTTCCTCGACATCGCCTCGCGTCGCCCGGCGGACTTCATCAAGCGCAAGCTCCCTTCGATGTACCACCAGTTCAAGGAACTGGCCGAGGTCGACATCACGAAGGAAGCGATGGAGGTCGGCCCCACGCTCCACTACTTCATGGGCGGCGTGCGCGTCGACGCGGACACGCAACAGACGACCGTGCCGGGTCTCTTCGCATGCGGCGAGTGCGCGGCCGGACTGCATGGGGCGAACCGTTTAGGCGGGAATTCCCTGTCCGATTTGATCGTGTTCGGTCGCTTGGCCGGCGTCGGCGCGGGTGAGTACATCCGCGCGGCGAAGTCGCCGGTGATGGCTCCGGCCGAACAGATCAGCGACGCGGTGCGACGCGCCACGAGCATCCTGCGACGCGAGACGGGGACGAACCCGTATCTCCTCCACGAACAGCTCGAGCAGCTGATGAGCCGCTACGTCGGCATCGTGCGGACGAAAGTGGAGCTCGAGAAGGGCATCGAGGAGCTGCAGACACTCAAAGCGTCCGCGAAGGACGTTCGCGCGCCGGGCGCGAGCCAATACAACCCCGGTTGGCACGAGGCGCTCGCGCTGCGCTCGCTGCTCATCACTTCCGAAGCCGTGGCGCGTGCAGCGCTCTTGCGCGAGGAAAGTCGCGGTGCGCACACGCGCCTCGACTTCCCCGGCGAACGCCCCGAGTGCCTGGCCTACAACGTCGTGACCAAGAAGGGTCGCGATGGCGAGATGCACATCGAGAAGGTCGCGCGTCCGAAGGCGCCCGAGCACCTAGCCGCGATCGCGAACGCGAAGATCGAAGACCTGGAATCCGGCCTCGTCGGCGCCGGTGTCGACGGGAAGGGCCTCTAGATGACGAAGAGAACGTTCAAGGTCTGGCGCGGCGACAAGAATGGCGGCGAGTTCGTCACGTTCGAGGAGGAAGTCGACTCCGGCATGGTCGTCCTCGACGTGCTGCATCGCATCCAAGCGCGCCAAGCATCCGATCTCGCGCTGCGCTGGAACTGCAAAGCGGGCAAGTGCGGCAGTTGCAGCATGGAGATCAACGGGCGTCCGCGGCTCTCGTGCATGACGCGGATGAACATGTACACCGAGACCGAGACGATCACGGTCCAACCGCTCAAGACGTTCCCCGTGATCAAGGACCTCGTCACCGACGTGTCCTGGAATTACGTGCAGAACAAGCGAATTCCGCGCTTCAAGCCACGTCCGCGCGACGCCGACGGCCAGCATCGGATGTTCCAGGAGGACGTCGACCGCGTGCAGGAATTCCGCAAATGCATCGAGTGCTTCCTGTGCCAGGACGTCTGTCACGTGCTGCGCGATCGCGACGCGAAGGATCGCTTCGTCGGACCGCGCTTCATGATCCGGCTCGCGAGCCTCGAGATGCACCCGCTCGACACGGACGATCGCATCCCCGAGATCCGCAAAGAGTTCGGCTCAGGGCTGTGCAACATCACGCGCTGCTGCACCGAAGTGTGCCCCGAGCACATCAACATCACGGACAACGGGATCATCCCGCTCAAGGAGCGCGTGGTCGACCGCTATTTCGATCCCGTGGCCTGGATCGGCCGCAAATTCCGCGGGATAACTGCGCGAACCGCGTCGCGGCCGACGACCCCGAGCGAGTCGAAGAAGCCGTGAAGTTCGGTCTGAAGGCCATGTCGCGCGCCGGGATCCCGGCGGCGCTCGAAAAAGCCGAGCGCTATCGCCTGCTCAGCGACCCGGAGGCGGCCGAGAGCATCTGTCACGACATCCTGGCCATCGACCCCGAGGACCAGCGCGCCCTGCGCATCCTTCTCCTCACGCTGACCGATCAACTCGTCGGCGAGCACTCCCGCGCCGGCGCCGGCGAAGCGCGTGCGTATGCCTCGCGACTGAAGAGCGACTACGAGCGCGCTTACTACACGGGCGTCGTTTACGAACGCGAAGCCCGGGCACTGCTCGCGCGCAGCATGATCGCGCGACGGACCGCGTACGGTGGATTCCGCACCGCGATGGAGTGGTACGAAAAAGCCGAGGCGTTGCGCCCGCCGGGCAACGACGACGCGATCCTGCGCTGGAACAGCTGCGTGCGCACGTTGGAGCGCGAGAAGCTCGAGCCCGAAACGAACGATCGGGATCTGCCGCTCGAGTGAGTCCAGGGCTCCGGTGCCGGGAGCGCGGAACGTCGCGTTCCGACGCTCATGGCCGCGTCCAGCGCAGGGCCCGAACTCGAAGAAGAACGCGCTGGCTGGGTCGAGGCGCCGTGCGGCAACCGTCGATTCGGGTGCCTCGTTCCCTAGGATTCCGGCACGGACGGGCCCGCACCAAACGTCGTGATTGTCGGTGGATGCGTGCCGACCCGACACGACCTAGGATCGAGGCGACGATGAACACGACTCAGGCCGAGATTGGCGTACGAATTCCGCAGCGTTTGCTCGTCGCCGTCGATGCAGACGCGATCTCGGACAACGCCATCGACGCCGGGATCGAGCTCGCGCGCCGCTTCGGCGCCCAGATCGAATTACTCCACGTCTTCCGGAACTCGATGTTCGGCACGGAGTACGTCGCGGAGGCGCAGCAAGTGGCCGCAGGATCGGACCTGGCCACCGAGGTCACGCGTTTCGTGCAGGATCACGTGCGCCGGGTGCTGACAGCAGCGCAGTCGAGCCTGCGAGCCGAGGACGTGCTGCACGTCCTACCGGGCCTGCCCGCGCGCGTGCTCCTCGATCGCGCTCGTGCGACGCAGGCCGACTTGCTCGTCCTCGGGTCGCTGCGCCGACGTCCCGTCGTGGATTTCGGCAGCACGGCCCGCGCGATCCTGGCGAAAGCATCCTGCCCCGTTCTCGTGCAACCCGGCCCGCGAACGACGATCCGAAGTATTCTGGTCCCCGTCGACCTCTCGACGGAGAGCTTTCTCGCGCTCGCCACCGCGTGCACATGGGCACGTGTGCTGAGGGCCCGAGTGCACGCGTTGCACGGCTTCGACACCTCCGTCGTCGAGGGCGGCCGGGCTTTGGGCGGGATCGCGGTGGCCGGTGCGGTCGACGTACTCGTCGAGCGAGCTCGACGCGAGTTCGAAGCCGCGATGGCTGCCTTCGACTGGGGTGGAGTCGACCACGCCACCACCTTTTTCGAAGGCGAGCCCGTCGGCAGGATCCTCGACGAAGCGAAGTCGGCGGACATGATCGCGATGGGCACACACGGTCGGACGGGCTTCGCTGCGCTGCTGTTGGGCAGCGTGGCCTACGCGGTGCTCCAGCGAGCGACGAAGCCCGTGCTGGTCGTCCGAGACGCAGAGCGCACGTTCCTGGCCTGACGCACCGCCGGCGAATTGCGGGTCGAAATCGGTCCGGGAACGGCCGCGCGCTCAGGACATCGCTGCGCGTTCCTTGCGCGCAGCGTCGTCGCGCGCACCGGCCGCAGTCGCTCGCCGCAAAAGCAGCAGCGGCAGACAGGCGAGGATCGATCCGGCGAGCGCGATCAGCCACTCCCTCGGCTGCAGCGGCGAGACGTGGAGCCAGCGCGACAGCAGTGGGGTCTCGACGAAGATCGCCGCCATCCCGACCGTCGCGACGGGGATGCCGCGCGACATCCACGTGCGCAGCCCGGAGAGGATCGCCGTCGAGAAGGCACTCGCGCACGAGAGGATCACGAGGACCATCGCGCGGCCGTGCTCGATGGCATTTCCCGCGTCGATGCTGTTCCGGTAAGCGAGCAGGACGAGCGTGGTCAGCAGCGCACCGACCAGCCCGATCGTGACCCACTCTCGACGCGCGAAGATCGCGCCCGAACGCCGACCTCGTGTGGGCGCCAGCCGTTCCGTCGACGACAACTCCTGGAAGACCAATATCGCGGTCGGGTGGATGACGAGTTCGAGCCACACGATGTGCACCGGCAAGTAGAGCAGCGGATACCCGGCGAGCGGGACGATGGCGGCCGTCAGGACCAACGGCATGTGGATCAGCAGTAGGTACTGGAAGCTCCGCTGCAGGTTTTGGAACAGCTGTCGGCCCTCGGCCACCGCGCGCACGATCGTCCCGAACTCGTCGTCGAGCAGCACGATGGCTGCGATCTCGCGAGCGCTGCGGGTGCCGCGCGCCCCCATCGCGATGCCGACGTCGGCGGCCTGCAGCGCCGGCACGTCGTTGACGCCGTCGCCCGTCACCGCGACCACTTCGCCCTGGGATTGCAGCGCGCGCACGAGCGCGAGCTTCTGCGCCGGGATCGCGCGCGCGACGACCTCGATGCGCGCGATTTCGGCCGCTCCGGCGCCGAGAACGCGCTCGAGATCGCTGCCCAGCACGACGCGCGGTCCGTCCGCGGACGCACCGACGCCGATCTCGCGCGCGATCGCACGCGCGGTGGCCGGATGGTCGCCCGTAACGACGATCACGCGGATCCCCGCGGCTCGACATTCCTGCACGGCCTCCCGCACGCCGGGCCGCACGGGATCCTCGAACGCCAGCAGTCCCGCGAACGTCAGGCCGTGGTCGGGCTCGCCCCCGGACCAGTCCTCGCGCGCGATCCGCAGCGCGGCACAGGCGATGACCTTGTGACCGCCGTTCGCGAGCTCGAGGACTTCGCGCTCGACGCTCGCGCGCGCTTCCGCGCCGAGATCGCACAGCGCCAGCACGGTCTCCGGTGATCCCTTGGTCGCTACCAGCAGCGCGTCGCCTTCGACGGAAACCGATGTCGCGCGCTTGCGGTTCTCCGTGAACGGAAAGGTCGCCACCGACTCCGTGGACGCGATCGTTCCGTCCTCAGCGTCCGCGATCAAGAGCACCGCCACGTCGAGCGGATCGCCCGAGTCGCGCTGACAGGCGAGCGCGGCGACGCGCACCACGCGCTCGCGCTGCATGTTCGGCCCGGGCACGACGTGCGTGAGTTCGAGGCGACCTTCGGTGATCGTGCCCGTCTTGTCGGAACAGATCGTGGTGACGCGTCCGATGTTCTCGACGCTGATCGCGCGCCGCACAAGGGCCTTGCGCCGCGCGAGACGGTGGATGCCGACGCCCAGGAACACCGTGAAAACGACGGGGAATTCCTCGGGCAGCGCGGCGATGGCGAGCGTCACCGCGCTGAGTGCCGCGTCGACGAATCCATGACCTTGCACCAAACGGATCGCCGCCAGCGAGACGCACAGGATCGCGGCGACGATCAGCAGACCGCGCACCAGCCTCGCGATCGCGGCCTGAAGCGGCGTGCGCGCACGCGCGCCGAGCAGCGCCGACTGGACGATGGCTCCGTACAACGTCTCCTTGCCCGTCGACGCGACGCGCAAGGCGACGCTCCCCGTGAGGAGCCGCGTCCCGGCGAATCCCCAGGAGTCGCCGTCGACCGACACCGTTCCGGTTCCGCTCGGCCACGCGCCCAAGGCCGACTTCCGCACCGGGAACGCCTCGCCGGTCAGAGCGGACTCGTCGACCTGCGCTTCCATTGCCTCGACGACGATGCCGTCGGCCGGAAACGATTCGCCGACCGCGACGAACGCGAGATCGCCGGGCACGACCTCGCCCGCCGGGATCTCGACCTGGACGCCGTCGCGCCGCACGCGCGCCGAGCTGGAGAGCAGCGAGCTCAGCCCGACCGTCGAAGCGCGCGTGCGCTGGTGCAGCCACGCGTCCATGCCGGCCAACGGAAGGATCGAAACACAGAGGATGGCGGCCTCGACCCAGTCGCCGAGCACGGCGTAGAGCACGCTCGCGCCCACGAGAAACCACAGCATCGGATCCTTGGCGGTCTCGCGTGCGATGGCGAGCAGCGCGCTCTCGGGCACCTCGACGATGTCGTTCGGGCCGAACTGCGCCGCGCGTTCGCGGACTTCCGCGGTCGTGAGTCCGCGGGTTGATCCGGTCAAGCCGGTGAGTCGATCGAGCGGTAGTCCGTGCTGCATGATCTCAACCGGAAGGCCGGACCCCGAATCGATCGCGAGCGGCCCGCGGGTCCGCGATCACCCCTCCGTGATCAGCGTTCGAGGAAACGCTTCGCGCTCGCCAAGTCGCGCGCGAGCCGAGCCGCGACACGGTCGCAGACGACCTTGCACAAGCGCTCGGGGACCGAGTCCGCGACTTCGTACATCACGGTCGAACCCTGCTTCCGGCGCACGACGAGTCCCGCCGACGCCAGCAGGTTCAAGTGCTTGCTGGCGTTCGCGTGCGAGAGACCGGCGTACTCCGCGAGTTCGGTCACGTTCTCCGGCCCCTCGATCAATCGCTCGAGGAGCCGCAGACGCGACACCTCCGCCAGAGCGCGGAACTGCGTCGCGACGAGTTCCATCGTCTCGTCGGGCATCCGCGGCTTCTGCGCGGGCGTCTTGCTCGTTCGGTTCTTCTTCGTCACGGCTTCGCGCTTCCGGTTTCGGCGGGCAGGTCGGCGCGTGCCGCCCACTCCTTCCAGGAACCGTCGTACCAACGCGCGCCGCGAACGCCCAGGAGGTAGCGCAGCGTGAACCAGGTCTGGCTGGCCTGGTGCCCAGTGCGGCAGCTCACGATCGGCGCATCCAGTTCGGACACGCCCAGCTCCCGATAGGCGGCGACGAGGTCCGCGCGCGACTTCCAGTACAGCGCGCCGTCGACCGACACGGTGTCCTCTGTGAACTCGCGGTTCCGCGATCCGGGAATGTGACCCGGACGCGCCTCGGTCGGCTCGACGTCGCCGCGGAAGGACTTCGGAGGGCGCACATCGACGATCGCCGCGGAGTGTTCCGCGCTGGCGCGAGCGACGTCTTCGATCACGGCGGCGAACTCGGGGAGCGCGTCGCGTGCGACGTAGTTCGTGTCGAGCGGATGTGGGACGTCTGTGGAGATCGCGCGCCCCGCGGTCATCCACGCGGGCAGTCCGCCTTCCAGGATCGCCACGTCGCGATGCCCGGTCGACAGGAGCGCCAGCACGAGGTGTGTCGCGTCCTGCAGTTTGTCTTCCGCGTACACGACGACGGGCGACGTGTGCGCGATGCCGAGGCTGCCCCACACTCGCGCGAGATCCGCGGCCGGCAGGAGCTGGTCGCCGACGCCAGCGATCTTCGCGCGAGTCCGTTCGATCGGGACGTGCAGGGCGCCCGGGAGGTGTCCGCGCTGGTAGGCCTCGGCCGAACCGCGCGCGTCGAGGAGCACGACGTCCTGCGCATGTTCTTCGAGCCAGCGCACGGACACGACGGTCGGCTCCGAGAGTTTCACGGGATCGGTGGCGAAGGTCTCGTGCGCGGGGATCGCATCGCCTTCACCGAGCAGGACGCGTCGCGCCGCGAGGAACCGGTAGCGCTTCATGCGCGCCGTGTTCTCGTCGGCGACGCCGCGCAGGGACGGCGGCGCCAGTTCGCCCGCGCGCAGACCGTCCAAGCCGTCTTCCAGCACGCGCACGTTCGCGTGGCCGCGGCGCGCGAGTTCCGTCCACGCTTGCGCCGGGTGCGTCATGCCGTTGCTGACGATCAACACGGTCCGCTGCGCGTTCGCTGCGAGGAACACGTCCCCTTCCGCACCGAGGAGTCGCGGCAGGTCGAGGTTGACGGACGAGGCCAAGTGGAACGCGGCGTACTCGTCGGCGGGCCGCACGTCGATGATCGCGACGGAGTCGGGCTCCGTGAGCACGCGCGACACGAAGTCGGCTGCGGTCATGTGGTCTGCGGCGGATTCGACGTCGCTCGACCACGTGGGTGCGAGCATCGAGGATTCCGTTCCGTCCGCAGCTGACGTGAACCCGTCGCGTGCGACAACGGCGAGGAAGAGAGCGAAGGCCATGAGGGCCAGCGCCGCGAATTGATTCCAGGACGAAGAATTCACGCGGGCACCTCCGTGCTGCGAGCGCGCTCGATGCGCGCGATGACTGCGAACATGACGAGCGCCAGTGCGGCGACGGCGGCCGTCAGCACGCCGATCGGAACGCCGAGCCACTCCGGCAACGTGATCGCGCCGCAAGCACCCAAGGTGCTGAACCCCGTGATGCTCCCGTAGATCGCCGCGTACCCGAGGCTGCCCACTCCCGCTGCCAAGAGGAACGCGACCGCGTCGAGTTTCCCCGAGGCCGCACCGACGAGCGCCGTGCCCGGACACCATCCGGCGACGACGAACCCGGCGCCGAAGATCGCGCCGCCGAGGATCTGGGGACCGAGCGTCGTCTCCATCGTGAACAGCGACGCCGGCGTCGCGATGCCCGCCGACTGCAGGACGAACAGGCCGATCAAGGCGGTCACCACTGCGGTGAACATGACCTGCACGACCGCGAAGTCGCGCAGGTAGAAGATGCCGGCGAGCTTGCGCGAGCTACCGAATCCCGCGCGTTCCAGCCAGAATCCGAACGCCAGCCCGATCAGCGCGGCGGCGACGAATGCTGCCGGCGTCGCGAGCGATCCTGTTTCGAAGAAGGTCACGAGGTCCACTCCTTGCGCACGAGCGGCGCGACGGCGAAACCAGCAGCGAACATCGCGACGAGGAAGACCCAGCCGCCGGGGATCCACGCGGACATGCCGGAAAGAGCGAGACCCGACGTACAACCGCCGGCCATGCGGCTCGCGAAACCGGCCAGCAGTCCGCCGGCCAGCGCGAAGGCGATACGACCTGACGCGCCGATGCGCGGGCCGCGCTCGACCGACAGTCGCACGCGGCCCGCGGTCGCGGCCGAGACGAACCCGCCGACGAGCACGCCCACCGCCATGAACACCAGGTAGTGGGCAAGCGGCGAACCGTCTGCGAACCAACCGCCGGTGTACGCGTTGCTCTCGAGCGTGGCCGGAGCCGCCGCGTGTGCGACCGCAGCCGCACCGCGAGCGATGGCTCCCGACGCGCCGAGCCCGGTGCCGAGGACGACGAAGGAGACCAACATGGTCAGACCGAGACCGACGCCGGCGACGTAGGGATTCCAGTAGGGCTTGCGTTCCATGGCGTGACCTCAGCAGCCGGCCGAGCGCTTTTTGGGCGCGGGTTTGGAAGTTTTCGCAGGCGTTGGCGCCGGCATCGCCGCGGGTGCGGCAGCCGGCACGGCCGCGGGCGCCGGCATCGCGACGTTGCCGCCGCTTCCGCTCGACTCGCCGCGCCACCAAGCGACCGTTCCGCCGAGCAGCGCGCGCACCGAACGGTTCGCATCGGCGGCTTGGACGAGCGCGGCGACGGCGAACGCCGTCGTGCCGTCGCGGTCGACGATCACAGCGCGAACGCCGGCGGGCAGCGCGCGCACGCGCTCGACCAGCGCGGCGGGCTCGACGTTCACTGCCGCTGGGACGTGGAACTCCGCGTACTGCCAGGCCGGACGCACGTCGAACACGGCGTAGAGTTGGGGCTGGTCCGCCAGACCGCGCGCGAGTGCAGAAGCGTCCATGGGCTCGGGCAGGACGAGCGGTGCCGCGGACATCTCCTTCGCGACCGCATTCTCCGTGCGCGCCGTATCCGCGGGCGCGGAGGTCTTGGTGGCCGAGGTCGGACACACGGGGCCTGCGCACACCGACGCGGTGCCGTAGACCGGCAATCCGGCGGTCAGCCAAGCGTCGAGTCCTCCCTCGAGGCTCGCGACGTGTGCGAAGCCCTGCCGTTCCGCGAGGCCGACAGCCATCGAGCTGCGGAACGCGGAGTTGCAGACCATGACGACCGGCTGCGCGGGATCGAGGACGCGACCGAACTGCTCGAACTCGGTGACCGGGATGTCGGCGTAGTCGCCGATGCGCATCTCCGCGTTCTCGGCCTTCGTGCGCACGTCGACGATCATCGGCTCGGTGCCGGACGCGATGCGCGCCGCGAGATCCTGGGGCGTGATGATTCCGCTCGTGCGCACGGGCTGCCCCGCCGCGCGCCACGCATCCATGCCGCCGGCGAGGTGGCCGCTCACGCGGTCGAAGCCGATGCGGCGCAGGCGAAAGGTCGCTTCGCGCACTTCCGCGTCGCTGCCGACCAGCACGAGGTCCGCGTCGAAGGGAACGACGGTGCCGGTCCACGTGTCGAGCCGGCCGCGAACCGCCACGTTCACGGCGCCAACGACGTGTCCGCTCGCGTAGTCGCGCGCATCGCGCAGATCGAGGACCCAGCCGCCGCCCTTCGCGGCGGCCGCCACTTGCGCGGGCGTCCAGGCGGGCGGCAACTCCGCGGTCCAGTCCACGACCGGGGGCCCCGCGCGATTCAGCGCGACGTTGTGCCGGAAGTACTGCGGCGCGATCGGTAGCCCGCTGACGACTTGGGACACGAACTGCGCTCGCGACCGCGAGAGCAGGTACGGATTCGTCGCCTTCTCGGCGCCGATCGTCGACACCGTTTCGGGCGAGAGGTGCGCACCGCACAGCGAACCGGCCCCGTGCGCGGGCAGGACCTTCACCGCATCGGGCAGCGTCTTGAGCCGGGCCATCGAGTCCCAGGCCTTCTCGGCCAGGATCACGGGCGTGACGTCTCCGCCGACGAGATCGGGGCGACCGATGCCGCCGATGAACAACGTGTCGCCGGTGAGCGCCCAACCGGGTTGCGCCGCGGTTGCCGGCGCGCGCACGAGGAAAGTCATCGTGTCCAACGTGTGCCCCGGCGTCGCCCAGGCCTCGATCGAGATCGAACCGACCGCGATGCGATCGCCGTCGTGGAGGGGCGTGTGGCGGAACTCCGAACGGCTGTCGGCGCTGATGAGGATCTCGGCGCCGAGTCGCTGCGCGAGCTCCGTGTGACCCGCGACGAAGTCGGCGTTCGTGTGCGTGAGGATGACCTTCTTGATCGTCAGCCCGAGTGCCTGCGCATCGCGTAGGTAGTGCTCGACGTCGCGCTGGGGGTCCACCACTACGGCCTCGCCGTGGGAGCCGATCAGGTAGGTGAGCTGGGACAGGCAACCCAGCTGGTACTGGCGCAGGAGGAGATCGGGCCCCTTTTCCTCGAAGGACACCTGCGGAGATGCCGCCTCGTCTCCGTGGGTGAGACGGTCGGCGTCCTGCGCGAGCGCGGTTGGCGCGATCAGGCCCGCGAAGAGGACGGGGATGACCATACCGAGCGTGGTCCGATTCTGTGTCGTGGGTATTCGTTTCATGGCAGGGCTCCCGGGTTCTCGACGATGACCATCATACAACCGCATAGTTGTACAGTCAAGTGCGCTAGAACCACCGCCCAACGCGTGCGCCGCCTCCGCTTCACCCGCGGCACCTCAGCGCCTCGACTCCACCGCCTCGGACAAGACGATTTCGGTCGTCGCCAGGAATCTATAGGGTCGTGTGTCGGCGTCGACGGGAAAAAGCACGAGCGCTCGGCCGGCATGTCACGTGAGCTTCCAACTCACACCGCGTCGTACTCGCGCTCGAGCTCCGGATGATCCTCGTTGATCGTTTCGATCGAGATCCCGGTCCGCGAGCTTCTCGAGCGGGAACCCGACGGTGATGCGTGTTCCGACCGGATTCCCGAGGATCACGACTTTCTTGGTCTCGATCCCCGGAGTCGGCTCGCGGCGCACCAGGGTGCTCATGCAAGTCGGATCACGGACGTGCGGCTAGCCGACGAGCACTCCATGGAGCCAAGAGCGGTGCGTCTTCGGTCCCTCTCCCGTGCGTGGGTTCGCAGTGAAGACCGGAGGCTCGGTGATCCCTCGATCGACGTGATTCAGCGTACGACGCGCTGATACAGCGCGTGCCGGCCGACCGCGTCCTTCGCTCGCAGTTCATAGACGCCGCCGTTCTTGTCGAAGAAAGCCGACCTTTCGAACACGCTCGCTGCGCCGACGATCCACACGGGCCACGTCTCGATTCGGCGGCCTTCCATGTAGTCCTCCGCGGCCTCGATGCCCCGATCCTGCAGCTTGAAGATGCAGGCCTTGTCGCCGAAGACGCCGACGAGCTCGCCGTCCTTGCGCTCGCGCGCGAGCAAGTCGTAGAGACGCTCGTCCACGTGACGGTGGTCGAGGTCGTTGACCTGGTCGTAGAGCTTCTGCACGAAAACGGGGCCGAGATGGCGGCCGAACAAGCTCTGCCATGTCGTCCCGGCGGTCAGCGCGAGCACGAGCGAGCCGACGATCGCGCCCGCCGCATGCCCGAAACGTCCAACGATCCAGGCGATTCCGCACGCGGAGAAGATCAGCATGAGCACGACGCTCGGCAGGTAGGCCCGCAAGAGCCAGGCGTCGCCGAACAGGAAGAAGAGGAGCAGCGGTCCAGCTATGAGGTTCGCCGCGAGCCAGCGGAATGTCGTGCGATCCGCGCGCCGCATCCACAGCGCGCCGAGGATCGCGAGCACGATCATGACCCACGTCACCTGCAGGTCCGGACGCTGCGCGACGAACAGGTTCTCGAGCGTGAGCCGCTTCACGTCGAGCCACGACAGCGAATCGTCGCGCTGCATGCGCCCCTTCGGCGCGAGCCAGTAATCGTGCGCGAACTGGCTGAAGAACAGCGCGACCATGAACGCACCGACGACCGCGACGCCGGCGACGTACGTCCACGTGCGACGTGACAGGGCCGCGCCCACGCTCCAGCGCTCGCCGCGGATCCACGGCGCGAGCAGCGCGACGAGCCCCGTGCCCGCGACGAAGAACACGACGCCCTCGTGCCATCCGTACGCGAGCACCGACGTCGCGATCAGCGCGAGCGCGGCGCGGATCGACGTCCAGAGGGTCGGTTCCTCGCGTGCGACGAGCACGCGGTGCGCGATCACGAGGAACGCCAGGTACCAGCACGTGAATCCCGCTTGACCCCAGCCCGTGCGCGACAGGAACGCGTGCAGCGGTGACACCGCGACGAATGCGGCCGCGAGCACGGCGATCCAACGGTGACTCGGGATCGCGCGACGGACGAGCCACGCGACGAAGAGCGCCGTGAGCGTGCCCAGGATCGCGCTCGAAAGTCGCAGCGACTCGAGCGTTCCCGCCCCCATGCGGTAGATCCACCGACACGTCAACTGGTGGAGGTAGCTGTGTTGGTAGGCCTGCTTCTCGTCCCCGTAGAGGCTCGCGATCTCGCGGGCCCAGGCGAAGTCGTCGCTCACCCACGGGATCGGATTCCCGCCGCGTTGGAGTTCGTGCACGCGCGCGGAGTGCAGGTACGAACCGTCGTCGGGCCCGATGCGGAACGACGTGAGGTCGTGCATCCGCAACCAACCGGCCACGAACAGGACGGCGGCGAGGGCGAGCCACCAGACGGCGTTCGCGCGCGGCATGCGTGCGACGGACGCGCTCCCCTCGTCGGCTCCGCGCGGCGAAGTCACGCGCGCGTCATCCGACGAGCGCCACGCAATCGATCTCGACCAGCGCTCCGCGCGGCAGCTCGTGCACGGCGACCGTCGAGCGCGCCGGCGGCGCGTCGCCCGTGAAGTAACGTCCGTACACGGCGTTCACGGCCGCGAAATCGCTCATCTTCACCAGGAAAACTGTGCATTTCACGACCTTCGAGAAGTCGGTGCCCGCCGCGGTCAGCACGCCCTTCAAGTTCTCCAGCGCGCGCTCGGCCTGCTCGGTCACGTCCTTGCCGACGACTTCGCCTTTCTCCGGATGCAGCGCGATCTGCCCCGAGCAGTGCACGAATCCACCGGCGACGATCGCTTGGCTGTAGGGACCGATCGCGGCGGGCGCGTGCGGTGTCGAGATCTTCTTGCGCGTCATGATTTCCCGTGTTGCTGGAACTTCTTCAAGGCCTCGGCGACCGCCGGAGGCACGAACGGACTCGCGTCGCCGCCTGCGAGGGCGATCTGGCGCACGAGCGTGCTCGAAACGTGCGCGAAGCGCGGCGCGGGTGCCAAGAGGATCGTCTCGAGCCCGGGCGACAGCTCGGCATTCGTGCGCCCCATCGCGACCTCGAAATCGAAGTCCGCTCCGCCGCGCACGCCGCGCACGAGGACGCGCAGGCCGAGCCTCTTCGCGGCGTCGACGACGAGGCCGTCGATGCGCACGACCTCGACGCCCTTCAAGTGCTTCGTCGAGCGCTTCAGGAGCTCGATCCGTTCCTCCACCGGGAACAAGGTCTTCTTGTCGGCGTGCAGCGCCACGCCGACGACGACGCGGGGCGCTAGGCGCAGAGCGCGCTCGACGAGGTCGAGGTGCCCGAGCGTGGCCGGGTCGAAGCTGCCGGCGAAGAGGATGGCGTCGGTCATGTCGCGGGAGCGCAGAGGATGCGTTGCGCGCGCCCCGCTGAAAAGTACCGAAGTTACCCGCGACTGCGGCCGCCCCCGAGCGTCGGGTGGAGGTGGAGACCTCGCGCGCGACGATTCGGCCCCTCTTGGCGGCGGCGCTGGCGTTCGCAGCCGGTGGTGCTGCCGGCGGCGACTGGGGGCTCGCGACCGACACGTGGCGCGCAGCGGCCCTCGGATCCCTCGTTCTGGCCCTCATTTCCCTCGCATTCGGTCCGCGCGTCCGCCTCGTCGGCGCCTGCGCGATCCTGGCCGCGTTCGGCGGCTTGCTCGCGGATTTCGAGGCCCGCCGACCGGCGGAAACGCGGGGCCGCTTCGAGCCGCTCCGCACGCTCGACGGGAGCGTGCGCGGACGCCTCGCGCCCGGTCGCATGCAGATCGAGATCGCGGAAGGTCTCGTCGAAGCGGGCGAGCTCGTCGAGTTCCGCGGCGGCGCCCTCGCTGCCGAGCGCGCGCGAGGTCCGATGCCGGCTCCGAAGCCGCGCTCGGACGCACCGCGGTACGAACTGCTCCCGGACGAGATCGTGCGACTCGGACCGCCGACACCGGGGATCGCCACGACCCTCGCGCAAACTCTCGACGGTTGGCGTCGGGCTTTGCGCGAACGACTCGATCGCATCGCGGACCGCGACGCGCGGAGCCTCGCGGCGGCGCTCGTCCTCGGAGATCTCGGCGGCCTCGATCCCGAAGTGCCCGACCTCTTCGTGCGCACGGGCACGTTCCATGCGCTGGCGGTCAGCGGCGTGCAGGTCGTCCTCGTCGCGAGCTTGCTGCTCGGTCCCCTCGCGGCGGTCGCGGGTTGGCTCGCGCGCGGACTCGGTGCGCGACGCGCGCGACTCGTGCGCGAGATCGTGCGCGGACTCGCGATCCTGGCGTACGTCCCGATCGCGGGCGCCGGACCGCCCGTCGCGCGCGCGGCGCTCGCGTGCGTGCTGGCGCGCGCGGCGCCGCTGGTGCCGGCGGCGGGGCAGGCCGAGGTGTACAGCGCGCACGGAACCGGCGTCGCGCGGCTGATGCGGCGCGCCGACGGATTGTCGCTGTGGTCGCTCGCGCTCCTCGTGGAGTGCGTGCTCCATCCACGCGCTGCCGGCGAGTTGTCCGTCCAACTCTCGTACTCGGCGACTCTCGGACTCGTGCTCGCGACGGCGCCGACTCGACGCGTGATCCGCCTGCCCGAACCCGCCACTGTCGACGCACTCGGCCGACGACGATCGCCGATCCTGCGAGCGATTCGTGTGCGCTTGCAAGTCGGCGTGACGAGCGCGCTCGCCGCTTCGATCGCGGCCGTGCTCGCCACCTTGCCCTTCGTGTGGTGGCGCCTCGGCGAGTGGTCGCCGCTCGGCATCCTGGCGACGCTCGCGATCGCGACGCCGGCGGCGTTGCTCCTCCTGGGCGGCTGGATCGCGGCGCTCGCGCCGGGATTCGTGCCCGAGATCGTGCTCGTCGCTCCGGCGCGCGTGATGCTCGGCACTCTGCGCTGGTTCGACACGTTGCCCGGGACGCCGGATTCGTTGCCGCCGCGGCCGATGTGGCTCGTCGCGGGCGCGGTCGTGCTGGCGTTCGCGGCGGTCGTCGCGAGATCGGAGCGAACGCGCGGTCGCTCGGCGCGCGTCGCAGCCGTCGGGTTCGCGGCCCTCTTCGTGCCCTGGACCACGGCGCCGCGCCAGCTCGAAGTCCACGTACTCGACGTCGGTCACGGGACGTGTTGCATCGTGCGCGCGCCGGGACTCGGCACGTGGGTCTTCGATGCGGGTTCGCGGGATCGCTCCGAAGTCGCCCGCGCCGCGCTCGGGCCCGCGTTGCGCGCGTTCGATCCCGGCCCGATCGGCATCGTCTTGAGTCACCCCGATCGCGACCACGACGGAGCCTTGCCCTGGCTCGCCAGCCGCTTCGACGTCGCGTGCCATGCCGGTGCAATTCCCGCACGTCTGGCCGAGCGGTTGCACCACACCGCGCGACGTTTCGACCTCTCCTCGGGACGGGCCGCCTTGCCCAATCTGCAAGGGTCGTGTGTCGGGGTCGGCCTCGCGCTCGAGCGCGGACTCGACATCGCGGGGAACGAAGGCTCGCGCACGCTGGCGATCCAGTGGTTCGGGGAGGAGATCGTCCTGGCCGGGGATGCCGAGGCCGAGGGATTGCGCGCGTGGCTCACCGCGACCACGCCGCGCGCGCCGGTGCGACTCCTCCTGGCACCGCACCACGGCTCCGAGATCGAGCGCCTGGGCCTGCTTCTCGACGCCCTGGACCCCGGCGAAGTTTGGGTCAGCGGTCCGGCGCGGCCGCCGATCGCGGGCGAGCTCGAGCGGCGGCGGATTCCCTGGTCGAGCACGGGATCCGAAGGGTCGCGCGTGCTCCGGCTCGCGGCGCCGAAAGGAGCGGCGTGGTGGAATGGAACGTGATACGGAGTCAGGCTCCACTCCGCCGTTCTCGCTCGACCTGTTCGCGTGAGGACAGCCCGTCGGCGAGGGGTACGGGTACGGAGTCAGGGGTACGGAGTCAGGCTCCACTCCGCCGTTCTCGCTCGACCCGTTCGCGAGAAGACAGCCCGTCGGCGAGAACGGCGGAGGGGTACGGAGTCAGGCTCCACTCCGCCGTTCTCGCTCGACCCGTTCGCGAGAAGACAGCCCTTCGGCGAGAACGGCGGAGTGGAGCCTGACTCCTACAGCGTCTGCAAGTGTCCCTGGAACCCCTGGATCGCCGTGCGCTGTTGGTAGAACGCGAGCCCGCGTTCCGCGCCGAGTTCCTCGCCGCCGCCCGCACGTCCTGGACCGCCGTGGACCATCTGCGGCAACACCATGCCCGGCGCGAGGGACTGCTCGGCCGACTTGTCCGACGCGAGCCACACCCGTCCGTGCCACGGCGCCGCTTCGAGCGCGAACGTCGTGCTCCACGCCGCGTCGTTCGAGTACGCGCTGCACACGAGTCCGCCGCCGCCCAGGTTGACGATCGCAGCGGCCTCGCGCGCATCCCCCGAATACGGGAGCAGCACGGCGACCGGCCCGAAGACTTCTTCCCTGTGGAACGCCGGCTCGCGTCCGTCGCGGGCCACGACCAACGTGGGTGCCACGAAGTAGCCCTTCGCGTGCACGGGCTTCGAACCGCCACAGGCGAGCGTGCCCGACTTCGCGAAGCGCTCGATTCCGGCCCGAACTTCGTCGAGTTGTGACTTCGACGCCAAAGGCCCCATCCGCGTGAGCTTGTCCGCGGGATCGCCGACGACGATGCGCGCCAGCGCCGCGACGAGCTCGTCGCGCACGGAGTTCAACGCATCGCTCGGCACGAGGATGCGGCGAACCGCCGTGCACTTCTGTCCGGTCTTCTGCGTCATGTCGGTCACGACGTTGTTCAGGAAGAGACCGAACGTCTCGGATCCCGTGTCGACGTCGGGCGCGAGGACGGCGGCGTTCAACGAGTCGGCCTCGACGTTCACGCGCACGTTGTGTCGCACGAGGTTTGGGTGCCCGCGCAACTTCGCGCCCGTCGCGGAACTGCCCGTGAACGCCAACACGTCCTGCGGTCCCATGTGGTCGAGCGTGTCGCCCAGCGAGCCGATGACGACTTGGAAGGCGCCGTCGGGCAGCTTCACCTTCTCGATGACGAGCCGCGCGATGCGCCAGGCGAGGAGCGCGGTCGGCGTGCCGGGCTTCTCGAGGACCGGCATCCCGGCGAGCAGCGCGCAGGCGGCTTTCTCCATCATCCCCCACGCCGGGAAGTTGAACGCGTTCACGTGCACCGCGACGCCTCGACGCGGGACACGCACGTGCAACCCTGAGAAACGCGGCGTGCGGCCGAGCTGCACGACATCGCCGTCGAGGAGGTAGGTGCGGCTGCCCAGCTTCTCGCCGAGGCCGGCGTAGTACGTGAGCGTCCCGATCGCCCCGTCGATGTCGAACTTCGCGTCGCCGCGCGTCGTGCCGCCGCTCTGGATCGAGACGTCGATGAGCTCGTCGCGCTTCTCGTGGATCGCGGCTGCGATGCCGGCGAGCAGCTTGCCGCGCTCGGCGAACGTCAGCGCGCGCAACGCCGGTCCGCCCTTTTCGCGGCCGTACGCCAGAACGGCTTGGAAGTCGATTCCGTGCGATCCGACTTGGCCGAGCGGCGTTTCATGCGTCGGATCGACGACCGTTGCGAGTTCGCCCGCGGCTGGCTGCCAACGGCCGAGTACGTAGCTCTCGAGGCGTTCCATGGGTTCTGACTCCGACTTCCGCGGCTCTCTGCGCCGAGTTTCGAGGGCGAGGAGTCTACGGATCTCGGTCGGCCGGGCCGAGACCCGACCCGACTTCGTCAGAATGAGCTCTCTGTGCGGGCGTAAGTGCCGCCCACCCGCGCCGCGGCCTCCCCATGTTCGCACTCACACGCATGCCCATGTTCGGCTTCGCCACCCTCGCTTTCCTACTGCTCTGCACCGTCCTCGCCTTCGCGGTCTGGTTCGCGACTCGCGGCGCCGTCGATCCCTCGAAGACTCGGATCACGGGGCCGGCGGGCTGCGCGATCGGTTGCGCGCTCCTGGTCGTCGTCGGTCTCGGTGCGATCCTGACCGCGGCCGTGATCGCGACCAACTTGCCCAACGAGTGGGCGCGTCACGGACCGATTTCGCGCCTCGAACTGTCGTACGACGACCCGGGTGAGGCGACCGAGGAGGATTCGCCGACCCACGCCGCGAAGCCCAGCGTCCACGCCGAGATCGAGCTGCGCCCCGGTCGCGACGCGGGTCCGATCCTCGCCCTGCTGCGGCGGGAAATTTCTTCGGGGCTCGACCTCACTGTGCGGACGATCGAGCGCGACGGCACCCCGCGCACCGTGATCGAGATCCACGCTCCGCTCGACGCGGAGGCGCGACGCGAGCTGCGGCAGGCGTTGGAAGAGCTGCGCGCGGAGCTCCCGGAACTCGATCTCCCGAGCGGGCTGATCCTCGAAGTCCGCGGGCCGAACGACTGAGAGCCCGTGAAGAAATCGAGTCTACGGGCTCTCAGATTCATGTGGCGACGCTTCGCGTCGCGAGAGCGTGTGATTTCTTGACACGCGCTCAGTTCTCCGAGGGTGCGCAGCAAGCGAGCTGCTCCGCGGAGTGGAGCCCGTGAATTCTTCACAGGCCGAGAGCCGGCGCGGATCGAGGCGCTCGAATCCGCCCGAGATGCGAGAATCGTGTCGCGGCCGATGATGACTCTCCGTGCGATCTCGACGACATCTCTCCTCGTGCTCCTCGCGAGCGCCTGTAGCGAGACCCGCGCCGCGGAGCGTGTCACCGAGCGCGTGACGGTCGATCTGGACGCGCGGCGGTTGTTGAGCGGCCTCGCCGATCCGGCCACGCCGCGTGCGGACCGCGATGGCACCTGGGTGCTCTCCGAGACCCGCGATGCAGTTCCCGCGCGATGGGGAGAGCGCGTGCCGTTCGCGACGACCCTCGTCGGTCGCGTGACGGTGCAGGCCGGGTTCGCAGTGAAGCTCCTCACGCCGACGCCGAGCGATGCGCGCGTGTCCTGCGAGCTGCGACTCGTGTCGAGCGGACGCGACGAAGTCCTCGCGCGCCTCGAGATCGCACTCGCTGACGCCGCGCACGGCTGGACGGACGTCGCGGCCACGGTCGAGATCGCGCCCGGCTCGGCCGCGAGGTTGGAGCTCGTCGCCGATTGGACGGGAAACGCCGCCCCGATCGCGGGAGTGCAAGCCTGGATCGCCCGACCGCGCGTCCTCGCCCACCGCGGGGAACGGCGCAACGTGCTCGTGATCTCGGTCGACACGCTGCGCGCGGATCACTTGGGGTTCCACGGCTACGAACGCGACACGTCGCCGCGACTCGATGACTTCGTCGCGCGCGGTGCGTTCTTCGAGTCCGCGATCTCGACCTCGCCCTGGACGCTGCCGTCGTACGGGACGCTGTTCACGGGCCTCGAGCCGACGCGTCACTTGGCCGGGATCTCGGAACGACGCGAAGCCGCATTCGGCGCTGATCGCGACGCCGAGGGCGGGGACTACCAGTCCCTCGATCCAGGAGTGCCGACGTTGTCCGAGTGCTTCGGGGCGGCCGGATTCTCGACGGCGGCGTTCGTCTCGAACCCGTTCCTCGACCCCGCCAGCGGAGTGGACCGTGGGTTCGATTCGTACGCGCAATACCTGAATCGCGCCCAGGCCGGAGTTGAACTCGCGTCGCGCTGGATCGAGAGCCGCGGCGACGCGCCGTGGTTCGCGTTCCTGCACCTCATGGATCCGCATGCGCCCTATTCGCCGCCCGCTCCTTTCGACACGCAGTTCACGCACACGGCGCTGCGCGATCTACCGGGCGGCATCCCGTCCGTCGAGTCCCTGCGCGCCGCGGAACCGGACAGTGCGACGCGCGATCTCCTCCTGGCTGCTTACGACGGCGAGATCGCTTACGTCGACACGTGGATCGGGCGCTTGCTCGATCGGCTCGAAGCGCTCGGAGTCCTGGATCGGACGATCGTGGTGCTGCACGCCGATCACGGCGAGGAATTCTGGGAGCACGGCGGGTTCGAGCACGGGCACGCGCTCCACGAGGAATCGCTGCACGTGCCGCTCGCGTTCGTGGCCCCGGGCATCGTCGCGCCCGGACTGCGCGTCGGCGGGCGCACGAGCACGGTGAACGCGTTCGCGACGATCCTCGACCTCGCGGGCGTCCCCGTGCCGCTGGATCTCGACGGCGTGAGTTCGGCACCGCTCCTGCGCATCGGGCAATACGGGACCGTACGTATCGCGCCGCGACCGTGCATCAGCGAGTCCATTCTGTATGGTCCGCGCGAACGCAAGGCGTGGTCGTTCGGTGCGGAGAAGCTCATCACGAACGGCGCGACGGACTCGCGGTTCTACGATCTCGTCGCGGACCCGAGTGAGGGCGCTGATCTCGCGCTGGATCGCCCCGAGCGCGTCCGTGAACTGAGCGAACTCCTCTTGGGACGAGCGCGCATGGCCGAGCGGCGACGTGCCGCGGGATCCACAGCGAACTTCGATCCGGAGCGGCGTGCCGAGCTCGAGCGCTTGGGCTATCCCGGCGCGACGGATCACTGAACGCGTCGCTCGCTGGAGCGTGCGCCGGCGCCGCCCGCTGCCTACGATCCGCGCATGGGCGGGTCAGGTGATGGAGACTTCGAGGGCGAGATCGCCGTCGTCACGGGCGGTGGAACCGGGCTCGGACTCGAAGTGAGCCGTGCGCTCGCCGCGCGGGGCGCCACCGTCGTCATCGCGTCGCGCAGCGCGGAACACCACGGTCCGCTCCTCGACGAAGCTCTGCGAAACGGATGGCGCGTCGAAGCGGAGGTACTCGACGTCCGCGAACCGAAGCTCGTGCGCGAGTGCACGGAGCGCATCCTCGCTCGCCACGGACACGTCGACATCCTGGTGAACAACGCGGCCGGAAACTTCGTGTGCCCCGCCGAACGCCTTTCGTCGAACGCGTGGCGCGCCGTGCTCGGGATCGTGCTCGACGGGACGTTCTACTGCTCGCAGAGCTTCGGCCGGGTGATGATCGCCCGCGGCTCGGGCCGGATCCTGAACGTCGTCGCGACGTATGCGTGGACGGGGATGCCAGGCGTCGTGCACTCCGCGAGCGCCAAGGCCGGAGTCCTCGCGATGACGCGCACGCTCGCCGTCGAATGGGCGCGCTTCGGCGTGCGCGTGAACGCGATCGCGCCCGGTCCGTTCCATTCCGACGGCGCGCAGCAGAACTTGTGGCCCGATCCCGAGGTTGAGCGCTCGATCCGCGAGCGCATTCCGCTGGGCCGTTTCGCGACGCGCGAGGAAGTCGCGGCGCAGTGCCTGCATTTGCTCGCGCCGGCCAGCGCGTACATCACGGGCGAGTGCTTGGTGATCGACGGCGGCGCGAGCTTGGGCCAAGGGATGTGGAAACCCGGCGAGCGGTTCACGAAGAAGCGCGCGGGCACGGGGAGCGAAGGCGCATGAGCGCACCGAAGCGTCGCGAACACTTCGAGACGGAGCGGCCGAATCCGGCCAGCGAACGGCTCGACGAGCTGTCGATCGCGGACGCGTTCGAAGTCATGCAGAGCGAGGACGCGCGCGTCGCCGACGCGATCGCCGCAGCGAAACCCGAGATCGTGCGCGCGATCGAGCTCGTCGCCGCGGCACTCGCGTCGGGAGGTCGATTGCTCTACTTCGGCGCGGGAACCAGCGGTCGTTTGGGCGTCCTCGACGCATCCGAATGCCCACCGACCTTCCACAGCGATCCGAACCAAGTCGTGGGAGTCATCGCGGGCGGCGATCGCGCGTTGCGTTCCCCCATCGAAGGCGCCGAGGATTCACGCGACGCCGGCGCCGCCGACGTCGATGCTCAGGCGGTCGGCGCGCGAGATGTCGCTTTCGGCATCGCGGCCGGCGGCACGACTCCGTACGTGCACGGAGCGCTCGCGCGCGCGAAGGAGCGCGGCGCGAAGACCGTGTTCCTGGCTTGCGTGCCGCGCGATCAGGCGCGCGACGACGCCGACGTCTCGATCCGTGTCGTGACGGGCCCCGAAGTGTTGGCGGGAAGCACGCGCCTCAAGGCCGGGACCGCGACGAAGCTCGTCTTGAACCGCGTTACGACGCTCGCGATGGCGCGGATCGGCAAGATCCACGGCAACCTGATGGTCGACGTCGAGACGCGCGCGAACGCGAAGTTGTGGCAGCGCGGGATCGCACTCGTGGAGCGCATCGTCGGTTGCGATCGCGTGCGCGCCGAGGAACTCCTGTCTGCCGCGGACGGCCGCGTGAAGGTCGCGGTCGTGATGGGCATGCGTGCCGTCGGAGCCGCGGAAGCACGCACGCGACTCGAACGCGCCGACGGATTCCTGCGGCGCGCGTTGGCCGGTTGAGTCTCAGGGACTCGCCGGGATCTCTCCGAGTCGCGCGCGCACCGCCGCGAGATACCGTTCCCAATCGAACGCCGGCCCCGGATCGGCCTTGTTCGCCTGCACGTGGTAATGGCCGAGGATGCCCCGGAACGCGCGCCATTCTCCGTCGGAGAGCACTCGATCCTGCACACGGCCTTCCTCGTCGCGCGGCGCGTCGGGTTCGATCCGCGGGAATGCGCGGCACAGCGCTGCCGTCAGTTTCACGAGGCTCTCGTATTGCTCGCGCGTGAAGTCGTACTGCTGGAGTAGGTCGCCTTGGATCGAACCGACGATGCGCTCGGGCCGGGCCGGTCGGCCGACGAAGCCACTCGTCCGCACGCCCCCGTCACCGAGTCGCGCGGGGATCGTCACGTACGGTCCGCCGATGTCCTCCGCGTACCACGTGTCGAGCGCCGGCGCGACGCCCAGCGGATAGGCGCCGATGTTCGCGATCTCGATGCCGATCGAGCGCGGGTTCGACTTCGTCGCGTGCCACGAGGTCTCGCGCGCGTCGAGCGTCTGGTAGATCGTGCCATCGACGTCGAGCAGGAACTGGACCGACAACTCGCGCTCGTCGTGCAGCACGCGGAAGCACGTCTGTGACACGCCGCACACGTCGTAGTGCAGGACGAACTGGTCGACGACGTCGCGCAGGGCTTCGAGATCGGAGCTCGCTACTTCGACCAGGACTTCCTCGCTCACCACGATGCGCCGCTGTTTCTGGAGTTCCGTGCGTGTGTCGGGTTCGCCTGATGCCGGAGCCGTCACGAAGTTCGGATTCTCGCTCGTCACGCGCCGCACGCGACCGGGCTCGTAACGCAGACCGCTCGGTTCAGGCAGACCCGAAAAGCGCGGCTTGGTCGAATAGGCGTCGTAGTTCGGCGGATCCGTCCACAACACGACCGGCGCGCCGACGTGAAAGCGCTTCCCAGCGACAACGATCGAATCGTTCTGGGCCGGGACCCACGTCGAGAGTTCGGGCGGAACGTGGTGTTCGGGACGAGGAACGACGCAAGCGGATGCAATAGCGAGGACGAGGAGGGCTGCGCAACGGGACATCACCCGTGCGAACCTACGCCGGTTCGGGGCGGGCTTCCACAATTCCGCTGCGAGCGTGTCTTCAGGCCGTCTGGCCGCCGCACGAACTGCCGGCGCCGGCCGTGCAGCCGAAGCAGTGACGACGCGTCACGATGCGTCGGCCGGCGAGCGCGTCGAAATCGAACTCCGCGAGGTGCCGCGGCGCGCCGAAACCCGTCTCGAGCTCGAGCATCTGGTTGAAATCGCAATCGAACAGGCGACCGTCCCAACCGACCGACAGCGTCGTGCGACACATCACGCCGGCCGCGGCGGAGGGGTTGTAGGCCAAGCTGAGCTTCTCCATGTAGCTCGCGAGGTTCCCGCTCGTCGACAACCAGTCGAGATAGCGCGCGATCGGCATGTTCGTGATCGTGATCAACGCGTCGAACTCGATCCCGTGAAGTCGGCGCATCTCGCGCTTCCACTCGGCTTCCAACGTGGCTTGCGAGGCACTCGGCAGGATCGCGCCGACCGGATTCGTCACGAGCACGAGCCGCAGCCCCGCTTGCTTCCCGTACCCGACGTCGTTCAAGCGTCGCAGGCCTTCGATCGAGCGCTCGAACACACCGTCGCCGCGCTGGCGGTCCGTGCTCGCCTGTCGATAGTGCGGCAACGACGCGACGACCTCGACTTCGTTCCGCGCGAGGAATTGAGGCAACTCAGCGAAACGCGGTAGGACGAGGATCGTGAGGTTGCAGCGGTCGATCACGTGTCGGCCGAGCGCGCGCGAACCCTCGACGAGCCGTTCGAAGACCGGACAGAGCTCGGGCGCGCCACCGGTGATGTCGACCGTCGGAATCGAAGTCCGCGCCAGGACGCGCAGCGCGAGCTCGGCCGTTTCCGCGCTCATCGACTCCGTGCGCGTCGGCCCGGCGTCCACGTGACAGTGGTGGCACGTCTGATTGCACACGCGCCCGACGTTCACCTGGAACACCTGGATCCCGAGCGCCGTGAGCGGATGCATCCCGCTCTCGGCGAGGCGCGTGTCGAAGTCACCGCGAGGTGTCGGCAATGCGTCGAGCACGCGCAACTGCTCGACAGCGCTCGCGAGAGGCGCGCCGCGCGCTTGCAACGTGGGCAATGTCACGATCACATCGAGACCGAGGCTGCGTGCTTGCGCATCTGCACGCCATGGACCAGCGCAGCGCCACCCGTGATGGCGGCCGCGACGTGCACGGCCTCGGTCATCTGGTCGAGGTCGTAGCCCTTCGACAGCGCGTCGCCCGTGTACGCGTCGATGCAGTACGGACATTTCACCGCGTGCGCGACGGCCAACGCGATGAGCGACTTCTCGCGCGCCGACAAGGCACCGTCGGCGAACGTCGCGCCGTACCAGTCGAAGAATTTCTTCGCGAGCTCGGGCGCGGCCTCGCCGATCGACGGGAACGCGGCCAGGTCCTTCTTCTCGTAGTACTCGCTCATCGGGGGACGTCTCGCGGGGGTCGTAGGTCAAGAATCCGAACTCGGGAAGATCGTCGGACAGGCCCCGAAGGGCAAGTCGGCGGACGGACTTACGCAGTTCCCCGGTCCCGTGGACGCAGATTCCAGGCGCGACCACGGCGAGTTTCGAGCGTCTCGTGGTCATGAGGACCGTCCGCTGCCTGGGCGCCTCGCTCTTCGGAGCGGGCGCGGAACTCGTCACCGTCGAGGCCCATGTCGAACCCAAGGAGAAGGGCGGGACGGAGGTCTTGCTGACGGGCCTGCCCGATTCCGTGCTGCGCGAGAGCAAGGGGCGCATCCAGTGCGCGTTGTCCGAGAACGGGCTCGACCTCGCGCCGGGTCGGCTCTTCCTGAACCTCGTGCCGGCCGCGCGGCGGAAGTCGGGTGAGATCCTCGACCTGCCGCTCGCGCTCGCTGCGGCGGCCGCTTCGGGTCACTTCGATCCGCGCGTGCTGCGCGGCGCGATCTTCCTCGGCGAGCTCGGGATCGACGGGCGACTCCACGCCGTGCCCGGTGGACTCGCGGCCGCGATCGCGGCGAAGGATCGCGGGATCGTGCGACTGTTCGGCCCAGTCGCCACCGCAGCGGAGGCCGCGGCATTCCCCGCGATCGAAGCGTTCGGCGCGGAGAGCTTGGCGCAAGTCGTCGCGCACATCGCCGGAGCCCGCGCCTTGCCGCGCGCGACGCCGGAGGAATACACGATGACGAACACATCCGGCGAACGCTCGCTCGACGATGTGCGCGGGCTCGTCGACGCGAAACTGGCGCTCGCGGCTGCGGCGGCGGGTGGTCACGCGATCCTGCTCGTCGGTCCGCCGGGCGCGGGCAAAAGCATGTTGGCGCGCCGACTGCCGCGACTCTTGCCGCCGCCGGACCTCGAGGAACGGCTCGCGATCACGCGCGTCCTTTCTGCCGCGGGACGCTGGCCCGGCGGGCTCGCGCGTGAACGGCCGTTCCGTTCGCCGCACCACACGACGAGCTACGCCGGTCTCGTGGGCGGAGGGCCGGCAGCGACGCCGGGCGAGATCACGCTCGCGCACGGCGGCGTGCTTTTCCTCGACGAATTCCCCGAGTTCCGGCGCGACGTACTCGAAGCGCTGCGCGAGCCGATCGAGAGCGGCACGATCACGATCTCACGCGCGACACAGCGCGTCGACTTGCCCGCGCGCTTCCAACTCGTCGCCGCGATGAACCCCTGTCCGTGCGGATATCGCGGACATCCGCGCGTGCCGTGCCGCTGCCCGCCCACCGCCATCGAGCGCTATCGCAATCGGATCTCGGGGCCGTTGCTCGACCGCATCGACCTCGTCGTCGAGGTCGCTGCGACGGACGCGGAGGAACTGTTGCGCCGCCCCGAGGAGCGTCGCGTCGATCCGGCGGCGACCGAAGGCGCTGTAGTGAAGCGTGTCCGCGCAGCGGTCGAGCGCGCGCTCGTTCGTCAGTCGGGTAAGCGCAACGCGGATCTCGGTGCCGACGGGCTCGACGAACATGCGGCCCTGGACGATCGTTCGCGTCGATTGCTCAGCGACGCAGCGGCGCGCAGGTCGCTGTCCGCGCGAGCCATCCAATCGCTGCGCCGTGTCGCGCGGACGTGCGCCGACCTCGCCGAACAGGAACAGGTGGGCGTGAGCCACGTGGCGCAAGCTCTCGCGCTGCGCGCGTCGATCGGTTGACCCGCTCGGCGTGCGCGAACGGCACGTGCGCAGCCCACCACCGCTACTCGTGCCGCAACGCCTCGACCGGATCCATGTTCGCCGCGCGCCAGGCGGGATAGAGCCCGAACACGATCCCGATCGCGGCCGAGATCGCGAACGCGAGCAGCGGCGCCGTCGGCCTCACGATCGTACGCATGTCCGCGAACCGTTCGACCAGCACCGGGATCAAGAGTCCCAGCGCGATCCCGAGCAAGCCGCCGCCGATCGAGAGGACGACCGTCTCCACCAGGAACTGTGTGACGATGTGACTCTTCTTCGCACCCAGTGCCCGGCGGATCCCGATCTCGCGCGTGCGCTCCGTCACGGTCGCGAGCATCACGTTCATGATCCCGATGCCGCCGACGAGTAGTGAGATCGCCGCGATCGACGAGAGCACGATCGTGAAGATGCGCTTGGTCTCTTGCGCGCGCAGCAACTGCTCCAGCGGGACGACGACCTCGTAGTCGATCTGCTTGTGCTGGCGCGACAGCATCTCGCGCGCCGCCGCCGCGACGACCGGCACCGCTTCGTCGCTCTCGGACTCGGCAACGATCTCGTGGAGTTGGACCTCCTCCATCTCGCGCGAACCCGAGCGGATCTTGGTCTGGATGTCGCCGAACCACCGACGTCCGGTTTCCAGCGGGATGAAGAGCTCGCCCGTGACGTCCGCGCCCGGTTGCGGTTGATCCGCGCCGAGCGGAACGCGCGGCAGGAGAACGCCGACGCACGTGAAGTACTCCGCGCCGATCTTGATGCGCTTCCCGAGCGTCGATTCGAACGGTGACAGGAAGCGCGCGACTTCGTAGCCCAGAACGCACACGTTCGCGAAGCGCAGTTGGTCTTCGACCGAGATGAAACGACCTTCCGACAGCGGTCGACCCGTGACGGCGACGTATTCGGGCGTCGTCGCCAGCACGCGCGGGTTCAACGCACGGTCGTTCAGGCGCACCTCTTGCTGGAGCTGGCGCACGGGCACCGCGCGCAAGACACCGGGAAACGTCTCCGAGACGCGCGCGAAGTCCGTGTCCGTCAGTCCGTAGCTGGACACGCGCGTCGCTTCGCCGCCGCGCACGAGGTCCTCGGCCGGCTTCACGCTGCGCAGGATCACGTTGCGGCTGCCGAGCTTGCGGATCTGCTCCTGCGCCTCTTCGCTGGCGCCTTCGCCGATCGCGAGCATCGCGATGACGCTCGACACGCCGAACAGGACGCCGAGCGTCGTCAGGATGCTGCGCAGCTTGTGCAGCATCAGGCTGTTCACGCCGAGCCGCACCGTGCCGAGCAACGATGCGCGCTTCACGGGACACCTCCGCCCGACGCGAGACCGATGCGATTCTCCGACACTTCGTCGATGCGGCCATCGCGCAGGCGCAGTGTGCGTTCGGCTCGATCACCGACCCTCGGCTCGTGCGTGACGAGCAGGATCGTCTTGCCCTCGGCGTGCAGCTCGTCGAAAAGGGCCAGGATTTCGAGCGCCGTCTTGCTGTCCAGGTTTCCCGTCGCTTCGTCCGCGAGCACGATCGCCGGGTCGTTCACGAGAGCACGCGCGATCGCGACGCGCTGCTGCTGACCGCCCGACAGCTCCATCGGTTTGTGAGTGAGGCGGGAACCGAGACCAACGCGATCCGCGAGCATCCGCGCGCGTTCCTCGCCGTCTGCGGGCGGGTCGTCCTGGTAGAAGAGCGGCACGAGGATGTTCTCGAGCACGTCGAGCTGTGGGATCAAGTTGTAGGACTGGAAGACGAAGCCGATCTCGCGGCTGCGCAGCTCCGACAGCTGATCGTCGTCGAGGTCCTCGATCCCTTGACCGCGCACGCGGTACGAGCCGCTCGTCGCGCGATCGATGCAGCCCAGCAGGTTGAGCAGCGTCGATTTGCCCGAGCCCGAGCTGCCCATGATCGACCAGTACTCGCCCTTCTTGAACGTGAAGGAGAAGCCGTCGAGCGCGCGCACCTCGTGCCCGCCCATCCGGTAGACGCGCGTGATGTCGCGGAGATCCGCGACGGGTTCCCCCGCGCTCATCCGCCACCGCCCGGGCGCGGGCGAGTCCTGGATGCCGGTTCGTTCGTCGAATCCGTCGTCGGCATGGTCGTCGTGCCCGGTTCGGACTTCACGATGTCCATCTCGACATTGCCCGATTTCACACTGCCGGAGCCAGCACTGCCGGAGCCAACACTTCCGGAGCCAACACTGCCTGAGCCAGCACTGCCTGAGCCAGCACTGCCTGAGCCAGCACTTCCGGAGCCAACACTGCCGGAGCCAGCACTTCCGGATCCGACACTTCCGGCTCCAGCACCGCTGGATTCCACACTGCCCGACTTCGCCTCGCGCCCCGGGCTCGTGCCGCCCGCGGCGGAAGTCCCGGGAGTTTCGCTGGGCTTCCCGGCCGCGCCCTCGCCTGCGGCTCCAGCCGGACGAGCGCGCCCTTCACCGCGCGGACGTTGCGTGCCGTCTCCGCGCGGCCGCCCTTCGCCGCCCGCACCGCCGACGCCGTTCGGTCGCGCGGCCGGTGCCGCAGCGTCCGGCGCCTGCATCTCCGGGAACGACGTGAGATCCTTAGTCGCTTCATCGGCCCTCGGGGTGAAACCCGGGGGCGGCGAGAGGAGCACCGTCTCGCCCGATTTCAGGCCTTCGACGATCTCGACGAGCGTCTGACTGCTGCGTCCGGTCTTCACCGAGCGCTGCTCGTGTCCCTGTCCGCGCACGACGAACGCAATCGTCTTGCCCTCGTCCAAGAAGATCGATTGCAGCGGCGCCACGAGCGCATCGGGCACGACCTCGGACAGGATCTCGACCCCGCACGACATGCCCGGACGCATGTCGGGGTGCGGGTTCAGGACTTGGATCTCCGTGCGATAGAGGCGCGAGTTCGGGTTCGCCCACCAACTGCCCTTGTCCGCGAGCAAGGCGACGAACGTCACGCGACCTTCGAAGTCCTGGCCGGCGAGCGCGTCGACGACGATCTTGCACGGCTTGCCGACCACGACCTGCTTGAGCACGGATTCGTGCACCGACGCCTCCACGATGATGCCGGTCGAGCGCGGGATCGAGAGGATCTCCTGTCGCTCGCGCACCTGCGTGCCGACTTGGATCGGATCGCTGCCGCCCATCCGTCCGCCGCCTTCGACGCGCGCGTAGACGACCATGCCGGGCTGGGTCGCGAGCAATCGCCCCTTGCCGATCTGGTCGATGATCTTCTGGAACTTCTCCTTCTCGAGATCGAGCTTCGACTTGCTCGTCAAGAGACCGGATTCGTAGTCAGCGAGTCGCGCTTGCGCCTGCAGCTTCGCCCGATCGAGCCCGCGTTTCGCTTCTTCGACGTTGGCCGAGACCTCGATCTGCTTGCGCGGGTCGTCGTAGCGCTTCAGGAGGTCGAGCGCGCGCAACGCTTGGAGGAGCTGCACCTCGGCGCGCTGGAACTCGAGTTGGTCGCGCTCCAGCTCGGTTTTCGTCAAGAAGCCCTTCTCCTCGAGCTTCTTCGACCAGTCGTAAGCGTTCTGCGCCTTTTTCTTCTCGGCCTCGGCCAGCGTGATTTCTTCCTGCGCCTTGGCCATCGACTGGGCCAAATCGCCCTCGAGGTACTTCTCCTTGTCCTTCTCCGCGAAGAGCAGCTTGCGCTCGGCGGACTCGATGTCGCTCTTGTTCTGGCTCTCCTGGATCTCGAACTGCGCCTTCGACTTGACGTAGGACGCCTCGGCGTTCTGGACCGAAATTTCCTGCGCTACTCGCCTGTCGCGCAGCTCGGAGACGTCGAGCTCGCACAGGAGGTCGCCCGGTTTCACCATCGTCCCCTCCTCGATCAGGGAGAGGATGGTTATCTGTCCTTCGATCTCGCTCTTGATCGAGAGCGCGTCCTTCGAGGCCAAGTTGCCGCGTTGCACGACGCTGATCACGAGCGTCTTCCTATCGACCGTCGCGCCCAGGAGCGCCCGCTCCTCCGTCGCGCCGATCCAGCCGGCTTTCCACGCGCCGAACGCGGTGCCCCCGAGGGCGACCAAAGCGATCCAGACCCACGGTCTCGTGCCCTTTTTCGAACTCATTCGCCCTCCAGAGTTCCCGGCTCGAGCAGGCGGATCCCCGTCTCGTCGAGCCGCAAGAGCTCCATGTCGAGATAGAGCCCCATCCGAGCCAGAGTGTAGTCGATCCGCGAAGCCGTGGCCGCGTTCTGCGCCGAGAGCAGGGATTCCTGGGCCTCGAGCAAGTCGCGCGTGTCGGCGCGTCCGGCATCGAGTTGGAGGCGTGTGCTCTCGATCCGTCGTTCGGCGAGCTGAACCGCGTTTTCCTGGATGCTGCGGCTCTCGAGCTGCGTCACGGTCTGTCGCAAGTCGTCGCGCAGCTCCGCGCGGATCCGATCCTCGGCCTCCACGCTGTTGCGATGTGCGACTTCGAAACGCACGAGCGATTCCCGGTAAGCGTTGCGTTGAGGCAATCGCTCCCACGGCAGCGAGTAGTCGAGGCCCACGCCCCACACCGTCGAATCGAGCTTCAGCGGCTTGCCGTCGGCGCTGAACGCGCGCCAGTCGGCGTTCACGTTCAGCACTCCGCGCAGCGCGTCCTCGGACACGTACACGCGGCGAACCGAGTCCTCTTCGCGTTCGAGCGTCGTCAGGAAGTCGAGTCGGCGGGCGAGCGCGATGCGCGTCGCGACGTCCTCGTCGACTTCGACGTCCGGCGCCGTCTCCTCGAGCTCCACCAAGTCGTCCGCGTCGAGATCGAAGTCGACTCCGACAGGGAGGCCGAGGAAGAGCGCGAAGTCGTCGATCTGTCGCGCGTAACGGGCGCGCGCGTCGAGCAAGTCGTTCTGCGAACGCAATTCATCCTGCCGCGCTTGACCCAGTTCCACGTCGGAGAGCCGCGTCGCTTCGACGAGCGCCAGGTTGCGCAACGTGAGCTGTTCGAGGTTCCTGACGTTCTCCTCCTGGTTCCGCACCTGGTCCGCGGTCTGGATCAGGCGGAAGTAACGCGTCGCGACGTCGAGGGCGAACGTGCGACGGAAGCGTTCGAACGCGCGCACGGAGTAGACGAGATCGCGCTCGGCCTGCGTCAAAGGCTCGCGCACGATCTTCTCCCCGGCGCCGGCGAGCAGCGGCTGCGTGATTCCGAGGCCGACGTCGGACACCGCGGTCCAGCCGTCGGACGAGAGGAGACCGCGACTGACGTTGAGTCCGATGTCGCCGACGAGGAGCGCGCCGCTGCCGAAGAGTTTCGAGAGGCTGATGCCCCCGTCGCCGGTGGCGATGTCCGCGTCACTGTCGGTTCCGGCGACGGCGGCGGAGAGCGAGCCGCCCTTCTTCAAGGCGAAGTTCCAACGCTCGAGCGTGAGGTCGAGCGCGGACAGGTACAGGGTCTCTTTCTGGGTCTGGAACTCGCGACTGTTCGTGGCCGCGATCTCGAGGGCCTGCACGAGATCCAGCGCGCCGACCTCGGCGACCTCTCCCCGTCGAATGCGTTCGCCGAGAGCCTCGGGATCGGGTTCGATCGTGAACGGAGTCTCGGGCAATCCGATCTGATCGCGCCGGGAGCTGACGAGTTCGTACGCCTCGCGGTCGGCGTCGCGACGATGCTCCTCGGGGCTCTTGCAGGCACTCGCGGCCGCCGCGAAGACTGCGGCGAGCACGAGCCGGCTCGGTGTTCGGACGTCGGTGGACAAGGCCCGCGAAGGTAGCCGCAGCGCGGCAAGCGGACCAGAACCACTCCGCGCCCGGGTGTACGGCCTGTGCAGGAATCGAGCCTTCAACCGCCCGTGTTTCCGCTCGCCGCGGCGAGCGGGGCGGCGCCGGATCCGCCGCGCGCCATGTACTCCGCGGCCTCGACGGCACGCGCGCGCGGGCCGCCGTCCTGGAGGCGGAATCCGTCCAGGCGGACGCCGACGAACGTGAGTTCGAGAAGGAGGGTGCCGTCCGCGCGTCGCCAGACGTTCGTGCGTCGACTGGATCCGTCGGTCGCGTAATCCGTCGCGACGTCGATCGCGACGACGGAACTCGTCGCGGGGTCGAACAGGCCGACGCTCCCGGCGACGAAGCGGCCGGTGCGCGCGAGTTCGGCGAGGTACAGCGGCAATGCAGCGGTCTCGTCGCGGGCGAGGACTTCTTGCCGCGAGCCGCACGGTCCCCACTCGAACGCGCGCAGACCCACGTCAGCTTTCGTCGCCAGTTCCGCGAGCACGGCGCGTCCGCGCGGACCCGTCTCGCGCTGGACGAGGCGCGACCCCGATCCTTCGAGAGCTTCGACGTGGTAGATCGCCGGATCGCTGCCCGGTTCGTCCTCGATGCGGAACGTCATCTCGCGTTCGAAGACGACGCCGCGCCGACCTTCGCTTCGACGCCACACGGCGAACCCGGCGACGCTGCCGTCCGCGTTCTCGAAGACGAAGTGCTCGGTGCGAACGGGCATCGCCTCGTCGACGAGCGGTCGCTCGAACATCGCCGTCGTGAGCGACGCCGTGACCTCGGTGCGTGCTCCCACGATCACGCCCAGGGAAAGCAGGGTGGCAGCGCAGAACATCGACACAGACTTCGGCATTTCTTGCCGATCCCTGGAGTCACGATCCAGAGCGCCGGTGGAGACGTCAGGGG
>Ga0163151_10001047_pt1 | contig 47815 bp, 45 predicted proteins | sample OliLakLV19MP5IB2_FD_145596 | JGI IMG/M metagenome (GOLD analysis project Ga0163151, IMG submission 145596) | Freshwater microbial mat bacterial communities from Lake Vanda, McMurdo Dry Valleys, Antarctica - Oligotrophic Lake LV.19.MP5.IB-2 | ecosystem: Environmental > Aquatic > Freshwater >...
CCCCCGGCAGTGTGATATCTTTCTTCATGGCGTTGCTCTCCTGAGTGGAATCGACACCCCGAGCCTAACGGCTCAAGGCGGGCAACGCCGCCCCCTTCAGAATTTCAACATCGAACGGGACATCCCCGAAATAATGCACCATCAAAACCCGGGATCAAACATCTAGGAAGCGGGAGCTAGGCGCGTCACATCTGCATAGTCCAGCCTTCGACCCCCATCGCCGCCTGTCGCAAGGCTTCAGTCATGGTCGGATGCGCATGGCAGGTGCGGGCGACGTCCTCGGACGACGCGCCGAACTCCATCGCGACGCAGATCTCGCCGATCATCTCGCCGACACCGACACCCACCAGATGAGCGCCTAAAACGCGGTCCGTTTCGGCATCGGCGAGGATTTTCACGAAACCATCCGTTTCGTGGTTGGTCCTGGCGCGTGAATTAGCCGAGAAAGGAAACTTGCCGGTCTTGTACTTTGCGCCAGCCGCCTTCAAATCTTCCTCGGTCTTTCCAACCCATGCTATCTCCGGCTTGGTGTAAACGACGCCCGGGATGATGTCGTAATCGACATGACCAGCCTTGCCTGCGATCAGCTCGGCCACGGCGACACCCTCGTCCTCGGCCTTGTGAGCCAGCATAGGGCCAGCAGTGACGTCGCCGACGACCCAGACGCCGGAAGCCGAGGTGCGGAAATGATCGTTGGCGATCACGCCACGCTTGTCGGTAAGGATATTGACGCTCTCGAGCCCCAGTCCTTCGGTCCACGGACGGCGTCCTATGGCGACAAGCACAATTTCGGCTTCCAGGGTTTCGGCTGCTCCGCCTTTCGCCGACTCCATCGTGAGCCTGAGCGCGTTCTTCTGCTTTTCGACTCCAGTGACTTTCATGCCGAGGCGGAAATCCATACCCTGCTTGGCGAAGATGCGCTGAGCCTGCTTGGCGACCTCGCCGTCGGCGCCAGGGAGAATACGGTCCAGATACTCGACCACGACAACCTCCGATCCCAGGCGCCGCCACACGGATCCGAGTTCGAGACCGATGACGCCAGCGCCGATAAGGATCAACCTTTTCGGAACCTGCTTCAGCAAGAGGGCGCCGGTGGACGACACAACTCGCTCCTCGTCGATCTCCACGCCCGGCAGAGACGCCGGCTCCGACCCTGTCGCGATGACGATGTTCTTCGTCAGCAAGGTCTGTTCATCACCCTCGCCCTTGACGGCGACCTTGCCGACGCCGGCAATTCGTCCGACGCCGTTCACGACCGTGATCTTGTGTTTTTTCATTAGGAAGGCGATGCCGGTCGTCAGGCCCGTCACCGCGTCGAGTTTTTGCTTCTGCATCTGGTCGAGATTGACCTTCAGGCCCGAGACCTCGATGCCAAGACCGGCAAAATCCTTGGCCGCCGCCTCATAGCACTCGGACGCATGCAGCATCGCCTTGGAGGGGATGCAGCCGACATTGAGACATGTGCCGCCAAGGGTGGTCCGCTTTTCGACAATCGCCGTTTTTAATCCGAGCTGGCCGCAACGGATCGCGCAATTGTAGCCGCCCGGACCTGCACCGATGATGACGACATCATAGGGCTCGCTCATGGATTTGACTTTCAGCTTCATTGAATTGGGCGCGACCCTATAGGGGCGCGTCTTGAGGTCAACAGAGGCCGCAACAGCTTAACTCCGGCCAATCAGCGCCGCAGTTCCCGCCAGCACCAGCATGGTGACACTGACAACCGCCTCGTTCTCCCAGAACCGCATCTCCTGCAACTCGAGCGACTGTCCGAGATAGAGCGAAAGGCCTGCACTGAGCACGCCGCCGATCATCGCAATCGCCGCTCCGCCGGCGCCCCCAAAGAACACGATCAACCCGCCAAGAAACCCCATCAGACTGCCGGCGAGCGGCAGGAGGATGCGAGGATTGGCTAGCGATCGAAGCAGATCGCCGGAGAGTGGACCCTCCGAAACGGTGACGAACTGGCCGCCTGTCCGGAAGAACAGCCATCCGGAAGTGAGAATGAGCAGGAAGGCCACAAACCGCCTCATGAGGCGCCGGTCAGATGTCGAGGAGGAGACGCTCGGGATCCTCAAGGGCCTCCTTGACGCGCACGAGGAAAGTGACCGCTTCCTTTCCATCGACCAGGCGGTGATCGTAGGAGAGTGCCAGATACATCATGGGGCGCACCACGATCTGGCCGTCAACGACCACCGGGCGCTCCTCAATGCGATGCATGCCCAGCACGCCCGACTGCGGCGGATTGAGAATCGGCGTCGACATCAGCGATCCATAGACGCCGCCATTGGTGATGGTGAAGGTGCCGCCCTGAAGATCGTCCATCGCGAGCTTGCCGTCCCTGGCGAGAGCGCCGAGGCGCCCGATCTCGGCCTCGATCTCGGACAGGGACAAGAGATCCGCATCCCGCACCACAGGAACAACAAGGCCTTTTTCGGTGCCGACCGCCATGCCGATGTGATAGTAATTCTTGTAAATCACGTCCGTCCCGTCGATCTCGGCATTGACAGCCGGCATCTCCTTCAGCGCGGCGACGCAGGCCTTCGTAAAGAAACTCATGAAGCCCAGTTTGACGCCGTGCTTCTTCTCGAACGCCTCTTTGTACTTCTTGCGCAGATCCATCACGACAGACATGTCGACATCGTTGAAGGTCGTCAGCATGGCCGCCGTGTTCTGCGCCTCCTTGAGGCGGCGCGCGATGGTCTGGCGCAGGCGCGTCATCTTCACGCGCTCCTCGCGCGGCCCGATATCGCGGTGGGCGCGCGGCGCTTCGGGCGCGCGTTCGGCCTTCACCTGGGACGGCGCCGACGCTGTCTCCGCCACGTAGCGTATGGCGTCGGATTTCGTGGCGCGGCCGCCCCGGCCAGAGCCCGGAATGTTGGAGGGGCTGACGCCGGCTTCGGTGGCGACACGGAGCACCGAGGGCGCGACCTTGTCGATCGCCAGACCGCTGGACTTATTCGCAGCGGGAGCCGGAGCCGTTGCGCTCGCCGGCAGCGCGGCGGATGCGGCGGACTTCGCGGCGCCGGCGCCTGTCGTCATGCGCGCGATGATCGTGCCGATCGCGACAGTCTCGCCTTCCTTCACCAGCGTTTCCGAAATGACCCCCGCTGCGGGCGAAGGCACTTCGATGGCGACCTTGTCCGTTTCGATCTCGGCGATCGGATCGTCTTGCGCCACTGTCTGGCCTGGCTTCACCAACCAGTTCGCAAGAGTCCCCTCGGTCACGCTTTCGCCCATGACGGGCACCTTGATATCCATGACGGCTCCAGCTTGGGTCAGGACCGCGTTCGGCGCGGCTGGTTGTGAAAGCTTGTTGGGGGCGGATGTATCAGAATCGTTGTCGCGCGAGGACACGGCTGGAACGATCAGGCCGATGCGGCCCAGAACCGCGCCCATGCCGACCATTTCACCCCGTCTGGCAAATATCTCGGAAAGCACGCCGTCCTCAGCCGCAGCGACTTCCACCGAGACCTTGTCGGTTTCCAGTTCGACCAGCGGCTCGTCTCTGACGACGGCTTGACCCGTCTGCTTCAGCCACGCGCCGACCGTCGCCTCGCTGACGCTTTCCCCTAGCACCGGGACACCGTGATGTCAGCCATCCTTGCATCCTGGCCGTGCCCGCAGAACTGGAAACGCCGCCACCTTTGCCACTTATTCAAACGCCGCATCGAGGAACGCAGCCAGTTCCTTGTTGTGCAGCGTCATGTTCCCGGCGGCCGTCGAGGCCGACGCGGGCCGTCCAACGTATCGCGGACGCTTGTTTCTGACGCCATCGAGCTTTTCGAGTGTCTTTTCGATGCTCCACTCGACAGCGCCCCACGATCCCATGTTGCGCGGCTCTTCCTGACACCAGACCATGTCGGCTTGCGGAAAACGCGCGAGTTCCTTCATCAGCGAGGAAACCGGGAACGGATAGAGCTGCTCGACGCGCAACAGGTAGACGTCGGAGGTCTTGCGTTTCTCGCGCTCTTCAAAAAGATCGTAATAGACTTTTCCCGAGCACATCACGACCCGCCGGATATCGCCGTCCGGCGCCAGCCGGACCTCGGCCTGACGGCCGTCAGTTTCGGCGTCGTCCCACAACACGCGGTGGAATGTGGTGCCGGCGCCCATGTCCGTGAAGCTCGACACGGCGCGCTTGTGCCGAAGTAGCGACTTGGGCGTCATGACAATCAGCGGCTTGCGGAAGTCGCGGTGGATTTGTCGACGCAGGATGTGGAAATAGTTGGCTGGCGTCGTGCAGTTGGCCACCTGCATGTTGTCCTGGGCGCACATCTGCAGGAAGCGCTCGAGCCGTGCGGACGAGTGTTCGGGACCCTGCCCCTCATAGCCGTGCGGAAGCAGACACACGAGGCCTGACATGCGCAGCCATTTGCGCTCGCCTGACGAGATAAACTGGTCGAACAGCACCTGGGCGCCGTTAGCGAAATCCCCGAACTGGGCCTCCCAGAGCACCAGCGTGTTGGGGGCCGTCAGCGAGTAGCCATACTCATATCCAAGGACGGCTTCCTCGGAGAGGAGGCTGTCGATGACTTCGTAATTGGCCTGCGTCGGGCTGATGTGGTTGAGCGGGGTGTGCCGCTCCTCAGTGGCCTGGTGGATCAGATGGCTGTGGCGCTGCGTGAACGTGCCGCGCGCCGAATCCTGACCAGACAGGCGGACCGGAAATCCTTCCTCGACCAGCGTGCCGAAAGCGAGGTGCTCGGCTATCCCCCAATCGAGTCCGGACCCCGAATCGATCTGCGCGCGCCGGTTCGCCAGCATGCGCGCCACGGTCTTGTGGACCTCGAAACCCTTGGGCGCTTCCGTGATGCGGCGGCCGATCTCGGTTAACTTGGCGATCGCGACGCCCGTCTGGCCGCGCTGCTCGTCATCCTTCGGCAGACCGAGCCCCGCCCATTTGCCGTCCAGCCAGTCGGCGCCTTCGGGCGTGTATGTCTTGCCGAGTTCAAACTCGGCATCGAGAAAGGATTCAAGCTCCGCGAGAATCCGGTCCACTCCGGCCTGATCGATGACCCCCTCCTCGATCAGGCGGCGGGCATAAAGCTCCCTCGTCGAGGGAAGATCCTTGATTCGCGCCTACATGATCGGCTGCGTCATCGTCGGGTCGTCGCCCTCGTTGTGGCCGTAGCGACGGTAGCAGAACATGTCGATGACCACGTCCTTGCAGAATTTCTGCCTGTACTCGGTAGCGACTTTCGCGGCATGCACGACCGCCTCCGGGTCATCGCCATTAACGTGAAAGATCGGCGCCTGAACCATGAGGGCGACATCGGACGGATAGGGCGACGAGCGCGAAAAGCTGGGCGCCGTGGTGAAGCCGATCTGGTTGTTGACGATGAAGTGGAAGGCGCCGCCCGTGCGGTAGCCGGTGAGACCCGACAGCGCGAGACATTCCGACACTACGCCCTGCCCCGCGAACGCCGCGTCGCCATGCAGCAGCAGGGGCATCACTTTGGCTCGCGTCGCGCGCCGGTCCTCCTGGAGGTCGAAGGACTGCTTCGCCCTCGCCTTCCCCAGCACGACTGGATTGACGATCTCGAGGTGAGACGGATTTGCGGTCAGCGAGAGGTGGACCTTGTGATTGTCGAATGTGCGGTCAGACGAGGCCCCGAGATGGTATTTCACGTCTCCGGAGCCGAATTCGTCGGCGCCCTGCGTGTTGCCGCCAAGGAACTCGTAAAAAATCTTGTGGTAAGGCTTCCCCATCACCGCCGCGAGGACATTGAGACGTCCGCGGTGAGACATGCCGATGATGATCTCATCAACGTTGAGGGCGCCGCCACGTTTTATGATCTGTTCGAGTGCGGGGACCATCGCCTCGCCACCATCGAGGCCAAACCGTTTGGTGCCGGGATAGCGCTTGTGCAGGAAGCGCTCGAAGGCCTCGGCCTCGGCAAGCTTCTGGAGGATTGCGCGCTTCCCTTCAGGCGTGAAGGTGATTTCCTTGTGCTCTCCCTCGATGCGCTCCTGAATCCAGGATTTTTCCTCCGGATCCGAGATATGCATGAACTCGACGCCGAAGGTTCCGCAATATGTACGACGCAGGATATCGATCATCTGTCGGGGAGTCGCGTATTCCAGGCCCAACACATGATCGATGTAGATGCGCCGATCCATGTCCGTCGGGCCAAAGCCGTAGGTAGCCGGATCGAGCTCGGGCTGGTGGCCGCGATTCTCAAGACCCAGGGGATCTAGCCGGGCTGCGAGATGGCCCCTTATGCGATAGGCGCGGATCATCATCAGCGCCTTGATCGAGTCCTGAACCTGGGGGTTGACGTCGCCGCCTGCCGCTGGAGCCGTTTTCGCTGCTGTGGCCGCCTGAGGTTTCGTCCTCGCTTCGATCTTTGATTTCAACGCCGTTTCGACAATGCTCCAATTGCCATCAAGGGCTGAGACAAGCTCCCCGTTAGCGGGTTTGGGCCAGGAAGAATTTTGCCAGGCGGGACCCCGCGCCGCCCGGGTGGCCGCCTCGCTGGATTCACCCATCTGAAGGAAGAACAACCGCCAGCTTTCATCGACTGAGGCCGGATCCTCGGCATACTGGGCGTAAAGCTGTTCGATATAGGCTGCGTTGGCGCCGTCAAGGAAAGCCGTGTCCAGCATCGCCTCGTTGGCCGCCGTGCGTTTTTCCACGGCGCTCGCCTCGATGGTCATGGTTAATGCCCTTCTGACGGAAGGCTCGACGCGCCTGTAAAGGCTTCGTCCGGCCGCCCGGTTCATCCCGAGAATTCGCTCTCGGCCCGCCGACTCAGCCAGCTGACTCCAACATCTCGCACATAACACACTTCCGCCGATCCGCACGGGGCCAACGCTGTCGTGCATGCTGAAACATGCTCAGCGCCCAACAAGCTCGCTCATCGTCGTCCCAAGGCGCGCCGGGCTGGGGGAGACCGTTATGCCCGCCGATTCCATGGCCTCTATTTTGTCCTCAGCGCCGCCCTTGCCGCCGGACACGATCGCCCCCGCATGCCCCATGGTGCGGCCTTGGGGTGCGGTCCGGCCAGCGATGAAGCCGACCACCGGTTTCTTGCGTCCGCGCCTGGCCTCGTCCTTCAGGAACTGGGCGGCGTCTTCTTCCGCCCCGCCTCCGATCTCGCCGATCATGATGATCGACCGGGTCTCCTCGTCCGCCAGAAACATTTCAAGGACGTCAATGAATTCAGTGCCTTTTACCGGATCGCCGCCAATCCCCACGGCCGTTGTCTGGCCGAGGCCCACCTGGGTGGTCTGGAAGACGGCTTCGTACGTGAGAGTGCCCGACCGCGAGACGACCCCGACGGAGCCTTGTCTGAAGATGTTGCCCGGCATGATGCCAATCTTGCAAGCTCCCGGAGTCAGCACGCCCGGGCAGTTGGGTCCGATTAGGCGCGACTTGGACTTCAATAGCTTGGCCTTCACCCGTACCATGTCCAGCACCGGAACGCCCTCGGTGATCGTCACGATCAGCTCGATTTCGGCGTCGATCGCCTCATCGATGGCGGCGGCGCAGAATTTCGGCGGCACGTAGATAACGGACGCCGTCGCGCCTGTCGCGGCTTTGGCTTCGGCGACGGTGTTGTAGAGAGGTCTTTGAACTTTGGACCCGTCCGGCAGCGTCCCTTCCCAATTGGTCCCGCCCTTGCCCGGGGTGATCCCGCCCACAAACTGAGTGCCATAGGCGATGCCCTGCTCGGTGTGGAACGTACCGGTCTTGCCGGTCATGCCTTGGGTGAGGACCTTGGTGTTCTTGTCGATCAGGATGGACATACGGGCCGCCTTGAACTTTGTTAACACGAGAGTTGGGTACTATTGAATGTCTTCATGGAAGGCGGTGCTGCGGTTGTAGATCGGCTGAACCATCTGAAGCACAGTGTCTCTAGTAAGCGCGCAGCCGCCGGTCGCCGGCGAACTTGCCACTTGATCAGGCAAATCCCGATCAAAATCTGCCGCAGCTTTCCCTGCGCTTTCCGCGAGTTGCAAAGCAGCATTCTCGGCACGGCTGTCAATTGCCACAACCACCGACTTTAAGGAATCGAGGGAGTAGAAGGCGGAGTCGCCCGCTGCTCTAACACAGTCGATTTCGCTATCGCTTTTTTGTTAGCTCCCGCAAACCAAATGGCCTCCACATACGCAGTTTTTACTAGAGGCGATGAGACCGCCTCATCAACAATTTTCGGCTGCTCAGAACTAGCTACCTTAGGTTCTGTCGATTGAACGTAAGATTCCGAGCCGTCGCTCACAAGCAGCACAGCATCGGCAGCAACCCCACCAAAAATGTTCCGCTCGCGGCAACCGCGACCCACATGTTGCGCCCCTCTGCCCTTGCGTCGGAGCCCCAAAATTCAGCCTACTTACCTCTGATGGCGGCAACGATCTTCTTGGCCGCGTCGTCGAGATCATTGGCGGAGATGACGTTCAGACCGCTATCCTTGATGATCTTCTTGCCGAGATCGACATTGGTGCCTTCCAGACGAACGACCAGCGGCACGGCCAGATTGGTTTCCTTGACGGCGGCCAGGACGCCCTCGGCGATGACGTCGCACTTCATGATGCCGCCAAAGATGTTGACCAGGATGCCCTTCACCTTGGGATCCTTCATGATGATCTTGAAGGCGGCCGCCACCTTCTCTTTTCCGGCCCCGCCGCCGACGTCGCAGAAATTGGCCGGCTCCTCGCCATAAAGCTTGATGATGTCCATGGTCGCCATAGCGAGGCCGGCGCCGTTGACCATGCAGCCGATCGTGCCGTCGAGCGCGATGTAGGCGAGGTCCCATTCTGAGGCCTCGATTTCCTTCTCGTCCTCCTCGGTCTTATCGCGCAGGGCCTGGATTTCCGGATGGCGAAAAAGGGCATTGCCGTCGAACGACACCTTGGCGTCGAGGACGCGGACGCGTCCGCCCTTCATGACAATGAGCGGGTTGATCTCCAGCATCGACATGTCGGTGTCGATGAAGGCCTTGTAAAGAGTCTTCGCCACCGCGATCATGTCCGTGCGCGCCTGCCCATCGAGTTTGAGCGCGTCGGCGATCTCGTTCCCCGTAGCGTCTGTAACCCCGTCGCCGGGATCGACCTGAATGGTGAGTATCTTGTCCGGCGTCGCATGGGCGACTTCCTCGATGTCCATGCCGCCCTCGGTCGAAGCGACGAAAGCAATCTTGGAAGTCGCGCGATCCACGAGAAGGGACAGGTAGAATTCTTTCTCGATGTCGGCGCCGTCCTCGATATAGATCCGGTTGACCAGTTTGCCGGCCGGCCCGGTCTGGTTGGTCACCAGGGTCTTGCCCAGCATGGCCTTCACGTGATCCAGCGCGGCCTCCTTGGTGAAGCCAAGGCGCACGCCGCCCTTTTCACCTGCTTCCGCCTCGCGGAATCGGCCCTTGCCCCTGCCCCCGGCATGGATCTGCGATTTAACGACCCACAGCGGTCCCGGCAGGCTGTCAATCGCTGCTTGCGCCTCGTCCAGCGACGTGATCGCGACACCGCCCGCCACCGGAGCCCCGAACTGCTTGAGGAGGGCCTTGGCCTGGTGCTCGTGAATGTTCATGGAGTGTCGCCCCTGCGGGAGAAATCGTTCTCATCTTGAGTGGCTCGCGATTAGCGCACACCAGGAAGCATGGCAACGCTGAGCTGGCTGTTCGATTTCGTCAGGGATCCGCAGCGGGCCGTTCAGCTTGCGTCGCGATTTCGCCGGCCACCACGCTGGTCTGGCCGATGGCGACAAAGGGCGCGCGCTTCGCGGCTCCGGGCCGACGGGCGACCATGAGTCGCCATAGATTGGCGGCGAGAAGGGCGAAATACGCAATGGCGGCCACGCCGAATACGCCAGGCTGTCCAAGCGTCGTGTCCGCAACCACCCCGGTCAGAATCGGTCCAAGGACCGAACCCGCAGCCCAGACGAACAGCATGCCGGACATCACCTGCGCGATCTGGCCGGGCTCGCACCGGTCCGTCGCATGCGCCGCAGAGACCGAATAGAAAGATAGCGCGCCCCCACCCCAGAGCGCCGCCAGCGCGACCGTAATGGACCAGCTGACCTTGCCGCTGGTCAGGTAGAGGGCGATCGCCGCCGCCAGCGCGAGACCGCCCAGCCCAGCCACGATGATCCGGCGGTCCATGCGGTCGGACAAAAGCCCTGCCGGCCATTGCGTGACGACCCCGCCCATCCACGCCGCGATTGACAGCATCGCGGCGGCCGACTGTGCATTCTGAGGGTCGAGAGATTTCGCATAGAGCGGCAGCTGGCTCATCACCCCGGTATTGGCGACGCCGGCGACGATCGCCCCGGCGAGGGCGGCCGGCGGGATTTTCAGCATCGCCCGCACGCTCAGCGCCTCGCGGTCCGGCAATACAGGTTGCGCCCGCCGGGTGGCGCACAGGGGCACGACCGCCAGCGTCATCAGGAGGCCAGCCCAGATAAACGGTTTGAGGTCGTCCGGCGCGTGATCGACGATCAGCAGCGGTCCGACGGACATCGCGACCTTGATGAGGAGCTGGTAGAGCCCCATCACCGAGCCCCGCTGCGACCGCGGCGTCGAATCGGCCATCCAGCTTTCGGCAGAGGCGAACATAACGGCGGATCCGGCGCCTTGCGCGAACCGCAGGAAGGCCCAGGCGATAGGGTCGAAAGCCAGCGCCATGCCCAGAATGCCTGCGGCGTAGATTGCCGCTGCGGCCGAATACGCCCGAATATGACCAACGTTCCGCACGACGTCCGGCGCGTACCAGGCGCCGAGCATGAACCCCGCCGAGAAGACAGCGGCGACCACGCCGACCCCGAGCGCGCTGGCGCCCATGAAGTCAAGCGCCAGGGGCGTCGATACGCTGAGAATGCCCGCGGCGGCTTGCAACAGCATCACCGTGACGATCAGCGATGCGACATTTCGGTAGACGGTCATGCGAAGGAGACTTGCGACGGCGGCTGAATTTTCGAGAGGCGGGCTTACGCCGCTTCTCCGCCCCCGGCGTCTAAATTCTTGTTACGGACTGACGAAAACCTCTCATTGAGTTTTGTCGGCCACGCGGAGGATCGCCATTGCACTGCCGAAATCAGGGCTGGCGCGGGTCAATGTCGTAGTCGGTGCGGATCGCGAAATCGCCTCCCAGGGCCTCGCTGAGGCGTGCGGCGAGCGAGACAATGCGTGGACCAAAGCTATCGTCCGGCTCGTACCCGCTCCGGGCCGCGAGGCCGGCCCTTCCAGGATTGTTCCAGTCGATTGTTGCGTCGTAGTCCGAGACCAGGCGCTCGAGATCTGTCATGAGCGCGAGCGGCAGATTGAGATCGGCATTGTCGATCGCATAGCTGAAACGGTCCCGCGCCGCATCGTTCTGCGACCACAGGCAGACGCCGGCGCCCGCGTCGAGGAAAAACCGGAGAGCGTAGAGAGCGGTCACCTTAAAGCCTTGACCACGCTCCGTGAAAGCCAAGCGGCCAGGCGTAGTCGGCCCTCCAGGTCGCTACCGGTCCGGCCGAGACGTCGGCGGTCTCGAAGAGGTTGATCTCGCTCGCTCCTTCCCTGATATTTAGGGCGGTTCCGACAAGCCAGCTGTCGCGTTCTCCGGCTCCGCCCGGCTTCGGCACGAACAGGTGCTCCTCCACCATGTGACCGGCGCCGAAATCGTGGACCTGCGTCTTGCCCGTCTTCCAGTCGTGGACCGTGAGCGCTGTCGCGGCCGGCCGACCGGGCGCCTCCCCTGTCACCAGCGCAACAAGATGCCGATTCAGCACGTGCCGGCGAGGATCGACCTGCGGAAAATCCCCGTTGATGCCGGTTTCGATGAGTCTGGCGTCCCCTGCCGCCGGGATTTCCATCAGAGTCAGATCGCCGACCGGATAGGCGCCCTCATTGTATCGGCCGGCGAACCATTCGGCGCCGCCGCCAGATCCAAGCACGGGGGATTTGTAGAAGGCCACGTCGAGGCGTATCGCGTCGCCATCCTCCCATGCTGCACCGGTGTGGTAGAAAGTGCGCGGCGGCGCCTGAACCCAGCGGTTTTTCGTCAGATCGTCCTTGTCGATGACCAGCACCTTCATTCCCTCTTCCGGCTTCCATTCCAGGCCATCGACGAAGGGCGGGATTTCACGCGTGTGGAGCCAGGGCTGAACGAGAATGATCAGTTTGCGCTCTGTCATGGTCCAGTCGTGTATGTAGGCTGGCGCGCCGATATCGACCAATCCGAAATCCTCGAGACCGCCGTCGGCGCCGATGCGGTAGATTCCGACGCGGCGACCGCTCTGACCGAGGTTCCAGACGCGGCCGTCCGGTTCGCGCTTGGGGTGAGCCAGGAAAGGCATGCCCTTGAGATCTGAGCGCCAAGTCTTGGGCCCGCGCGTCTCGAGGGTGACCGGGTCGAGCCGGTAGGCCGAGCCGCCCTCCCAGAGGGCAAGAAGTTCGTCCCCGATCCTGATGACGGAGGTATTCGCCGCGTTGACGTCGTCCGGGTTCTCGACAGAAAAGGAGGGGTCGCCGAGCGAACCAAAACCGGGAGCGAGGAACTTTCCGGCTGCCTGCTCGGCGCGACGCTTGGGGGTCGCCACGAAACGTCCGGAATGGACAGCGTTTCCATCCTGAAGGCGTATGCGGTGGATCATGCCGTCGCCGTCGAACCAGTGGCTGGCGTTGGCCGTCCCATAATGGAGCTGCGCCGGTCCGTTGCGGTAAAGCGAGCCCACGAGCCCTCTTGGCGCTTTGCCAGCGACAAGGCGCATCGCGCCGGGATCGTAGCCTGCGGCCGGGGCGTTGCGAAAGCCTGCTGACCAGGCTGGTTGCCTGGCTTCGCCGAAGCTTCGTGGGGCGATGGCGAGCAGGGCGCCGGCGGCCAGGCCGCCTCCGAGAAGAGCACGACGAGAGGGATTCATTTTACTCCCCTTTCAGGTTGATGGTGTGGCCGCCGCCGCCGGGACCCAGGTCAAACGCCGCCGCGTCCCATGTCGCGGGGCCGAACCGGCCTTCCGCATTGTTGGAGAAAGCGTAAGGCTCGATCGGCATGCCGAAGGGGTTGGTGTCCATCTTTCCGTTGCCATCGACGTCGTGAAAAAGCTTGATGCCGTACTCGCCAGCGGCCAGACCCTCGAAATCGCTCGTGACCGTTTCGCCCGCGACCGGGACCATGGCGGTGGCGACGGCCTTGTCGGTTTCATACCCTGTCTGGTCATAGACGCCGATCATGATAGCGCCCCTCGGGGCGGCTATGCCGCCGACCGTGACCGAGAGCCTGCCCGGCTCGGCGAAGGCGGCGGGCGTGAGGAGGAAGGCCCACATCAGCGCGGCGGGGATCACAAGTCGGTTCATGGGGAGGTTCCTTTGGGGTGCGGCTGCTGGCGTGAGCCGGGTCAGACGATCGAGGCCAGAATGCAAGTGACGCGGAAGACCGCCAGCGAATCTGCGCGGAAAGCCTGTTTTGCTTCGCGAAAGACAGTCATAAACCATACGCGAAACGCGAATTGCATTCACGAAGCGTGGGCCGCAGCCCTTCGAAACCGAGCAACGGGATGGATCAAGGTGACGATGCCGCCCTGGCTTTCAGACTTCCTGAAGGGTGCCGCCGCGGCGATTGGCCTTGGCGCGCTGTTCTCCTGGTTCGACGTTTACGATACCGGCGGCATGGCCCCGTGGATGCGCATGTTGATGTGGTCGACGACCATGGCGGTCGGGATCTGGTCCGCAGCGCTCGTGACTCCGTGGATTTTCGAGCGCCGTCTCAGGCATCTCCACTGGATGCTGCAAGTCCTGATCGCCGCATCCATAATCGCCCTGCCGGTCACGGTCGCCCTGCTGACCGTCATGTCGATAGACGCGGGTCTGATTCCAGTGCGGTACTGGCCGCAGCAGTATATCTACGTGCTGACGGTCGCCATAATCCTCACGGCGGGCGGTTATGGACTGGACCGCCTTCGGGAGCAGTCGGCGGCGTCAAAGGCAGGCGCTGCCGGAACGAAACCGCCCGCCGCGCCGCCCTTCGTGGATCGGCTGCCTGCCCGGCTGAGAACTGCGGAAATCCACGCCGTCTCAGCTGAAGACCACTATCTGCGTGTGCATACCAGCGCGGGCCAGGAATTGATCCTGATGCGCCTCGCTGACGCCATTCGCGAACTGGCTGGCGTCGATGGGCTTCAAACGCACCGCTCCTGGTGGGTCGCGAAGGCAGGTGTGGCGGAAACCGCGCAGGCCAATGGCAGGGTCGCCCTGAAACTGAAATCTGGCGTCGAAGCGCCGGTAAGCCGAACCTTTGTCCAGTCAGTGAGAGATGCGGGCTGGATTTAGGCCCGCGTGAGGTGAAAGGGCGGACCGCTTCCGCCGCAATCGCCCCTGCAAACCCTTGACGTCGCCTGAATTTCGCCCGCCGTGGAGAGCGTTCTGGCGGCTCGCCAACAATCAAGCATGAATGAGGGACACCATGTCGGACTCTGCCGCACCTCCACGTCCGCCCGGACCGTTCGAGGGAGCAATGGATTTCTCGCGCTACGTTCCACAACGATCCTTTGGTCTGAAACTTCTTCTCGTGTGTGCGCTCGCCGTACTAATGGCGATTCCGGCTGGCTTCGTCTGGATGCTGGTCTATGCCCGCTCCACGGACGCCAACATCGCCATCGCCGAAGTCGCGCAGCTTCGTGGCGGTCAGCAGGTCCTGATGGGGCCGGCCATCGTCGTGCCTTTCGAGCGCGACGTCGTCGCCACGGCCAATGGCGTCAACACCGTGCAGACTGTGACAAGCCGGCTGGTGCTCTATCCCGAAACCGGAACGATCGAGGCGAAGCTGGAGACCGAAACTCTCAAGCGCGGCCTCCATGACGTGCCGGTCTACACCGCAAACGCGACTTTCAGCGGCGCATTCGACGCTTCAAGGCTGGCGGCCGAGGCGCCATCTGGCGCCCGCGTCCGCTGGTCGGACGCACGTGTCTATATGAGCCTCACCGATCTGCGCGGAGCCAAGGAGGCCAGCCTGATGCTCGGCGGGCGGGCGATCGAGCTTGCGCCAGTCGAATCCGTCGGGGTGACCAGTGACGCCTATGGTCCGCCGGCGAGCTATCAGCGGCTCGTGGGCGCGTCGATACCCTGGCTGGGGGAAGCGCCCGGAGCGCCGTTCACAGCTGAAGGTCGCCTTCGCATAACCGGCGCCGAACGGATCGCCTTTGCGGCGTTCGCCAAGGACACCACGATCACCATGGCAGGCGATTGGCCATCGCCCAGCTTTGACGGCGGCGCACTGCCCGACGAACGGTCGGTCACTGACCAGGGGTTCTCGGCGAGGTGGCGCATACCCTATCTGGCGCGAGGTTCAGCCGGGTCCGGTGTGGATCTTTCCTTCGACGCACTTGTCAATATCAGCCCTGGCGTAAGGCTGCTCGATGACGCCAACCCTTATCAGAGCGTCCAGCGCGCTCTGAAATACGCCCCCATGTTCATCGGGCTGGTCTTCCTGTCATACTTTCTCTTCGAAGCGACCAGCGGCGCCCGGGCTCACCCTGCACAGTATGTGCTGGTGGGTCTCGCCCAGCTGGCCTTCTATCTCCTGCTGCTGTCGGTGTCAGAACAGCTCGGCTTCACGCCCGGCTTCCTGATCGCCGCCACCGCCACCGTGCTGGCAATCTCGCTCTACGCCGGTTCGGTCTTTGGATCGCGGCAGGCGATGTTCAAGGCGCTGGGTGTGTTTACCGCCCTCTACAGCCTGATCTATGTCCTGATGCGGATGGAGGACTACGCCCTCCTCGTGGGCTCGATCGCGAGCTTCCTCGCCATCGCGGCCACCATGTGGATGACGCGCAATCTCGACTGGTATGGCGTAGGCAAAGCCCAACATGGTCTGGCCACCTGACGCCCACCCATATGTGCACCTGAATGGACCCCTCCTCGCTGAGGAGGGGTCTTTCATGCGGCAAATCGGCTTATTCAACAATCTTGGGCGGGTTTAGCGTCGGCTCAGGCCGGCAGCGCCTCAAACGGTTTTTCAGGATCATTGGGCAGCACGTTCTCAACATAATCCCGCAAATGGTCCGCGACCGCCTGCGGATCGCCATTGAGGTGTTCGTGCGGAATTTGCGGCCCGAAAGTCAGTTCGAACACGTCGCCCTGCTTGTTGAGCAGCTCGTGGAACAGAGTGATGTCACGCAGCTCTCCATTGAGATCGACCAGCCGGTAATAGAGCCAGGAGTTCTTTGCGGTGAGATGGAGCGGCGTCACCGGGGCCTTGTTCTTGCGGGCCAGCGAAACAGCAGTGGGATACCAGCCTTTGTCCACCAGGCGGCCATCGACATAGTGCGCTAGACGACCGGAGGGAAAGATCAGCAGCATGCGTTCGGCCGCGAAGGCGGCGCTGGCGCGACGCAGCGTCTCGCGTGTCTTGGCTGGCGTGCGCTTGTCCGCCACCCATTCGACAGGAATGATGACGTCGGCGAATTTCGGATTGACCCGACACGCGTCCGCATTGGCGAGAATCTCGATATCGGTCCGGAGGGGCGTCATCGCCGCCAGCACGGCGCTGCCGTCCGCCAGTCCTGTCGGGTGATTGCAGATGGTGACCGCCCTGCCTGTCCTCGGAACCCGGTCGGCGCCCGTCACGCGCACGTTTAACTCCAGGGCCTTGTCGAGATAAGCAAAGCACGCCTGGCCGCTGGGGAGGGCCTTTATGTCATCCGCCCAGCGCCGCGCCTTCCGGTAGCCGAGCAAGGCGTACAGGACCGGTTTGACGACCGGCCAGGTCCAGTGACGAACAAAACTCGGGCAGCGCTCCTCGATCAGTATGTCCACGATATGGCCCGTGTGCGTTTCAGGACCGATGAAGGCCGCCAGTCGGGCGTCGTCGGCGGTTGGGGCGTCCTGTGGCATGTGCGATGTCCGCCTCGCAGGTGTTACTGGCGCGTAGTCCGCCTACGTCGTAACCGGTATGCCAAGACACTGTACAGGGGACCGCAACCTTCACGGCCGCGACGCAAGACCGCTTTTCCCGATCGGTCGATTTGGCCTAGACGCGCGGACCATGAGCCGTGTGAAACAAATCTACGACGCCCGATTGGCCGCCGGCCAGCTTCTGCCCGATCCTGCCCAGGCCGAGGCGGTGGCGCTGCTCGACGCGCTGGCACGGTCCCTACCCCGTGCGGGGCGGTGGTTCGCGCCTGGACGACGCGCAGCCGCGCGCGGGCTTTACATCTGGGGGTCCGTGGGTCGCGGCAAGTCAATGCTGATGGACCTGTTTTTCGAAGCCATCCCCACGAGGAAGAAGCGCCGCATCCATTTTCATGACTTCATGATCGAAACCCACACGTTCATTTTTGAGTGGCGCAAGCTCACGCCAGGCGAGCGCCGCCGCCATCCAGCCCATGTGCCCGAGGCCGAAGACGATCCCATCGCCCCTGCAGCCAGAAACATCGCCAACAGCGCCTCGGTGCTCGGCTTCGACGAATTTCATGTCACCTCGATCGCCGACGCGATGATCCTCGGCCGGCTGTTCGAGCAACTGTTCGACCGGAATGTAGTGATTGTCGCGACCTCCAATCGAAAACCCGCCGACCTCTATGAGAATGGCGTCAACCGCCAGCTCTTTATGCCTTTTGTCCGCCGGTTCGAGGCGGAACTCGACGTGATCGAGTTGAAGGCCGCCCGCGATTACCGGCTCGACCGGCTGTCGGCCGCGCCCGTCTACTACGCCCCGCTCGGCCCGGGCGCGGACACACTTATGAACGAGGCGTTCGCGCGGCTGACGGCCGGTGCGCCTGTGTCGCATGACATGCTGGAGGTGCAGGGGCGCACCCTGCGCGTGCGTATTATCTCGGCCGGCGTCGCCCGATTCTCGTTTGACGAGTTGTGCGCGCGTCCTCTGGGGGCGGCGGATTATCTCGCGCTGGCGCGGCGCTATCATACTGTGTTTCTGGACAACGTGCCCGCGATGACGTTCGAGCATCGCAACTGGGCGGCGCGCTTCGTCACGCTGATCGATGCGCTATACGAATCCAAGACCAAGCTGGTGATGTCCGCCGCCGCCGGGCCGGACGATCTTTACCCGGCCGGCGACGGGGCATTCGAGTTCGCGCGCACGGCCAGCCGCCTTCACGAGATGCGCTCGGCCGGCTATCTCGCCGCCGAGCGTCAGGCAGAGCCGGCCGTTTGACCCGCTGCGGCAATGCTGATCTGCTGCAAGAGATTGATCAGGGGCGCCGAGTTGAACTTGCTGAAACGGAGACTTGTCGCCATCCCGGGCTGCAACCAGGCCCGTTGCGCCTGGGCGCTGCAGGCCGTCACACGAAAGCCAGCTTAGGTCCTTTCGGGGCGCGGCAGGAACCGGGCCCATCGAGAGGGTCCCGCGCTTCGACGCTGATTGCCCGGCGGCGCGCCTTGCGCTAACCCCGCCTCGTCATCGTCCTGGTTCAGGGACGGCTGGATAAGGATTCCATGTTCGGCTTGCTGCTTGGATCGAGTAAAAAAGACTGCGGCGGATGGCGCAACTGCGTATGTCCTCTCGACGCTAGGCTCCGGCGCGGCCCCCCACTGATGCTAGCCTTAAAACTCCTCCCGAAATCGCCCCGTCGCCATTGACGAAACCGTCGCCGCGCGCGAACCCCTCGCTCAACGCGTCGCCTCGCCACAGTCTTCAGGAGACCTGCCCATGGCCAGAGCCAAGATCGCCCTCATCGGCGCCGGAATGATCGGCGGAACACTCGCCCACATCTGCTCGCGCGAGGAGCTGGGCGACATTGTGCTGGTTGACATGAAGGGCGGCATCGCCAAGGGCAAGGGCCTCGATATCGCTGAGGCCGCCGCCGTCTACGGACAGGACGCCGCCATGTCAGGCGCCTCGCTCGATGAATACCAGGCGATCGCAGACGCGGACGTAATCATCGTGACCGCTGGGGTTCCCCGCAAGCCCGGCATGAGCCGCGACGACCTCATCGGCATCAATCTCGGCGTCATGAAATCCGTCGGCGCCGCGATCAAGAGTCACGCTCCCAAGGCCTTCATTATCTGCATCACCAACCCGCTGGACGCGATGGTCTGGGCGCTGCAGAAATTCTCGGGGCTTCCCGCCTCTCACGTGGTCGGCATGGCCGGCGTGCTGGATTCGGCCCGGTTCGCCTATTTCCTGTCGGAAAAAACCGGCGTCTCCATGGAGGACGTGAAGGCCTGGACGCTGGGCGGACATGGCGATGACATGGTGCCAATGGTGCGTTACTCGACTGTAGGCGGCCTGCCGCTTCCCACCTGTATCGAAGCGGGGATGTTCACGCAGTTCGACCTTGACGCCATGGTCGAGCGCACCCGCAAGGGCGGCGGCGAGATCGTCGCCCTTCTGGAGACCGGCTCGGCCTTCTACGCCCCGGCGGAATCGGCGGTGGCGATGGCGAAATCCTATCTCAAGGACAAGAAGCGCGTGCTGCCCGTCGCCGCCAATCTGACCGGCCAGTACGGCATCAGGGACCTCTATGTCGGCGTGCCCTGCGTCATCGGCGCTGGCGGCGTCGAGAAGATCATCGAATTCCCGATGGACGAGGCCGAGAAGGCGATGTTCGCCAAGTCTGTCGCAGCCGTGAACGGACTGCTGGACGCCTGCCGCAAGCTGGAGCCGGAATTGGCGTGAGACTGGCTTCTGTCGTGACTCGACTCTAGTTCGGAATCATGGATTCCGATATGCGGGTCGAATGCATGGGAGATTCCAACGCGCGCTTACGCTCGAGGTTTGCTGGAAATAGAAATTGCTGTCGTGAAGCGCATGAGGCTATGGGGCCTGCAACGCGACTATATTTTTTCTTTTCTCGCGGAGCCCGGTCGGGTTCTAACACCCGCGTGCGTCAACGAGATTTGGAATGAGAAAATTGGACCGAATGTGCGCCCTGCCTCGGAAGCGGTCGTTCGCTCGTTCGTCAGCAACAAGCTCAATGCAACTGGCTTTGTCGATGAGCAGAATTTTGATCAGCCAATCTCGTTATGGCGAATTCAACAAACACTCATCTGGAATTCTCCAGACCAGAGCTCGTTTCCATTCGAGGAGGGATACGAGACGGAATTCAAGATTGTCTTCCAGCCCGATAAGTCCGCCAAGTACATGAAGACGATGTGCGCCTTCGCGAACGCCAGCGGTGGCTACATGTTCTTTGGTGTTTCTGACGGCGGAATGCCTATTACGTTTGAACCGTCCGCGTTTCGTGATCACGATTGGGACGCCTTTGACAAGCTGCTGCATGGCCGTTTCAGCCCGTATGTTCGCTGGAGCCAAACCATTGTTGATCTTCCGGGGATGCCAGACCATCAGCTCGACACGCACCTTATAAAGCGCTTGGCTACAGCGAAGAATGTTCCGCCCGAAAGGTATGAATGGCTGACCCAACCAGGCGAGAAACCTCCGAGGCCGGTGGGGGTCATATATACTTATCCCTGTCGAGAGCGTGTGAGATGCGTAAAGACGATCTCACCAGATCTCAAGAATGGCCTCTCGTATGTTCGACTGAAAGGCCGCAACGCCTCATACGAAAACGAGCAGGACATCCCTACAAGCGTCAATCGCGCTGGTTTGTGGCGAGATGGAAATAACACGCGAATATCGCGCCTCGCTGATTTCGATACGCGCCGACGTCGCCGAATCAAAAACAGCAGCAAGGGTCGCGGTCACGTCCAAGGCTCTCTATTCTGATCCCAAATCGACAGACAGGCCTACTTGACCCCCACCATCTCGATTTCGAATACCAGAGCGGCGTCCGGCGGGATCGGGCCGCCGGGCGTTCCCTGCGCCCCATAGCCGAGTTCGGAGGGAATATAGACCAGCCAGCGATCCCCGGGTTTCATCATCTGCAGCGCCTCGGAAAAGCCGGGCACCACAGCCGCTACGGGGAAGGTCGCCGACTCTCCTCGGTCAAAGGCTGAATCAAACGTCGTCCCGTCGGCATTGAGGCGCCCTTCGTAGAAGACTTCCGCCTGCTGGGCCGCCGTCGGCGCGACGCCGCTGTCCGGGCCGCTGGCGAGGACGACATACTCCATCCCGGTGCCGCTCTTTATCACGTCAGGCGAGGCGCTTGGCCAGGGGACGAACTTTGTGAAGGCGGTCGCGTCCACCCGCCTTGCGCTGGCGGCCGGGGCGGCAGCGGGTTCAGAGGCCACAACGGGCGCCGCAGGCTCGACGGCCACTGGCTCCTTTTCTCCACACCCAATCAGTGCAAGCACCAGGGCGGCCGCGAGCGAAATCCGAACCATCATTGCATCCTTCTGTTTGGGTCAGAGCCTAAAGGCATCAACGACCGATGTCACCCAGCCAAGTTCCGCTTGGGTGTGGCGGGTTGAGCTGACAGTCGCGCCAGACGCCGATACAAAGCTGCCTCTCCTCGTTCAGAGAAGGTCATGACCCAGAATTCCTTTCCCGTCATCGAGACTGAACGATTGATCCTGCGCGTTCCTCGGATCGAGGATTTCGAAGCATGGGCCGCCTACATGGCGGACGAGGAAGCCGCCCGCTACATTGGCGGCTTGCAGTCCCCGTCGGTTTCCTGGCGCGGCCTCGCCACCATGGCGGGATCATGGACGCTGGTGGGTTTCGCCATGTTTTCGGTGATCGAGAAATCGACCCGCCTCTGGATCGGCCGCGTCGGCCCCTGGCGCCCGTATGGCTGGCCGGGACCCGAAGTCGGCTGGGGCATCATCCGGTCCAGATGGGGCGCCGGCTTTGCCTACGAAGCCGCTGTCGCGTCGATGGATTTCGCCGTCGATCAGCTGGAATGGGACGACATCATTCATTCGATCCACCCCGACAACATCGCCTCGCAGAAACTCGCGCAAAGGCTGGGATCGACCAATCGCGGTCCCGGAAAGATGCCGCCGCCCTTCGAGAACAGTCCGGTCGATCTATGGGGCCAGACGGCGAAACAGTGGAAGTCAAGGCAGGCGGGACGGTGACGCGAATAAGGCCCGGCGGCGTAACCGGTTCATGTGCGCGCGCGAATACCCCGTGAGAGCCGATCAGTTACTGCCCGACGTTCAGATGGAGACCGTGTTCATGAAACGCCTTCTCGCCGCCATTCTCGCCGTGCTTGCACCCGCGACGGCCCAGCTGACCTTGCCTGCAATGGCGGAGGAAGCAAAGATGACGGAACGCGGCCTCGCCGTCGGCGCGCCGATTCCGGCGCTCTCCGTCCTGACCCACACCGGCGCGACAGCGACTTTCGATCAGCTCAAGGGCGAAAAGGGGCTTGTTGTAGCGTTCGTTCGCTCGGCGGACTGGTGCCCGTTCTGCAAGAACCAGCTCAAGGATCTCGATACGGTGGCCGCCGACCTCAAGGCGCGCGGCTATCCGCTGGTCGCCCTGTCCTACGACCCGGTAAAGACGCTGGCGACGTTCGCCGAGGCCAACAAGCTTGACTACACGCTGCTGTCGGACCCTGACTCGCGCACCATCGACGCCTTCGGCCTGCGCAACGAGGAGGTGCGCGGCAACAAGCGTTTCAATGGTATTCCGCACCCGGCGATCTTCATCATCGGCGCCGACGGCGTCGTGAAGGCTAAGCTCTACGAGGAACGCTACCAGGATCGTCCGCCGGGCAAGCTGGTGGTCGCGACAATCGACGGCTTGCGCTAAAGCATCCTTCGATCAAGCCGAACCGGTTTGACCAAAGGAGGATGCTCGATCTCAAGAGCGCAGAGAGGGCGTGTTGCTTCGGTTCAGCCCAGTGTTTTGCCGGCGAACGGGTGAATGAATCCCTGGATCTGATAGGCTCGGCCGCCCCAGTAAGCGCCCGGAATGTGCCAGACCCTGACCTGCGACCAACTATTGTCGGGCGAGACGTCCATAACTGGAACGCCGAGGCTGATTTCGCCCTGCCCCAGCCAGTTGGCATGATCGACGCGGATGACGCGCGACGAGACGTGCTCCGTTACGACGGCGACGTGTCCGCGCTTGTCGTCATTGTAGCCGCGCATGACCAGGACAGAGCCGGGCGCCGGCAGGCCCGACTGGGCATAGCGGCCAGTCGCCTGCGCCCACCAGGTGACGGCGTCGCCATAGATGGGAATGCCCGACGCCGCGCGGGCGAAGGGCACGCATTCCGAAGGCGGCGTTCCCTCCAGGACGCGCGGAGCATTCGCCGCGCCGAAGGGACGCTCCCCGAGATCGCGACCTGCAACTTGTGTCGGTGCGGCGACCGCCGCGACGGAATGGGACAAATGGCGTGAATACAAGATCGGCGCCCGGCTTGGCGCGGATGCGCACGCCGCAAGTCCAACTCCCAAGAGGCCCAACGCCGCTGTCCGCACGCCCGACTCCCTACGAGGCCGAGTTGAACTTAAAGGAGGCCGATGAGCGTCGGATGAACAATGGCGTGACAACCGCCGCTATCGGGGTAACTTGCGTTGGCTTCGCGGGGCCGGCCTAAAACGGCTCAAAACACCCATAGATCCGCTGACGGATGATAAGCCCGTCCTCGAACTCGATCACCTGGACGAAACGCGCCCGCACCGCATCCCCGGCTCGCAGCATGCCGTACGGCACGTCAAGGTAGCCCATCCAGCCTATTTCCAGAATGACCCGGTCGCCCACTACCGTGACGGTGTGGACATCGAAAATCAGTCGGGACATCAGTTTCCGCGCAGATTCAGCGCCGCGCAGGATCTCAGCAAGGCCGCGCCGGGCGCCGGCCGGCACGAGGCGATTGGGGTATTCGTCCTGCACGATATCGGAATGGTAAAAGGCCGCGAGCTCTTCGCCCGTCGCCCCGCCTTCGATCGCGGCGATGTAGGCCCGCGCACGCCGTTCGAGTGACATGGCCGAGCTCCTTCTAAAGGACCAGCGGGATGCCGAAAAGTTCGGCATAGGGAAGCGGCGCGAAGCCGGGCTGCATGCTGAACCGCATCCTGATCTCCTCCCGAAGAGCCCGCAGCGGGCAGATTCTAACAGAACCTCCCTTTCAGGTTTAGCATGGATTGACACTGCAAACGTGAGCGCCGCAAAGGCCTGGTTCCGCCGCGCTGACGAGCAGGCCGCGCCCAAAGCTTGCGAGGCGTCGCTGACCCGCGCATATAGCCGCCATGAGCCCTCAACCCCGCACGCTCTACGACAAGATCTGGGACGCGCATGTCGTCCACGAGGACCGCGCCTCCGGCGAGGCGCTTCTTTATATCGATCTGCATCTCATCCATGAAGTGACGACGCCCCAGGCCTTCGCCGGCCTCAAGGCCAATCGACGAAGTGTGCGCCGGCCCGACCTTACGCTCGCGGTAGCCGACCACAACACGCCGACGGAAAACCAAGCCGCTGGCCTTGCCGGCGTTCAGGACCTCGAAGCCCGAGAACAGCTGGAAACGCTGACGCGCAATGTCGGCGAGCATAACATCCAGTTCTTCCCGATGGGCGACGTCAATAACGGCATCGTCCATGTCGTGGGCCCCGAACAGGGGCGTACGCAGCCCGGGATCACAATTGTCTGCGGCGATTCCCACACATCGACGCACGGCGCTTTTGGCGCGCTGGCGCACGGCATCGGCACGTCGGAAGTCGAGCATGTCCTGGCGACGCAGACGCTGCGCGCTCGAAAAATGAAGAACATGGCGGTGCGCGTCGAGGGCGAATTTCGTCCCGGCGTCAGCGCCAAGGATCTTGCGCTCCACCTCATTTCGATGATCGGAACGAATGGCGGATCGGGCTTTGTCTGCGAGTACATGGGCTCGGCCGTTCGCGCGCTTTCCATGGAAGCCCGCATGACCCTGTGCAACCTCTCGATCGAGGGCGGCGCGCGGGCTGGGCTGATCGCTCCGGACGAGATCACGTTCGACTATCTGCGCGGCCGGCCGTCGGCGCCGAAGGGCGGCCAGTGGGAGACGGCGCTTGCATTCTGGAAGACGCTGTACTCCGACGAGAACGCAAGTTGGGATGAGGTGGTCGAGGTTCTTGCTCCGGACGTGCCGCCGACCATCACCTGGGGCACCAGCCCCGAGCAGGCCACCGCCGTCAGCGGACAGACGCCAGTGCCCGCCAGCATCCCAGACCCGGTGAAGCGCGAAGCGGCCGAGCGTGCGCTCGGTTATATGGGGCTTGCACCCGGACAGAAGCTCGAAGGCCTCAGGATCGACCGCGTCTTCATTGGCTCATGCACCAACTCCCGCATCGAGGACTTGCGCGCCGCCGCCGCCATCGCGGCCGGGGGCCAAGTCGCCCCGCACGTCCGGGCCATGGTCGTGCCCGGCTCCGGTCTGGTGCGGGCGCAGGCGGAAGCCGAGGGGCTGGACCGGATATTTCTCGACGCCGGCTTCGAGTGGCGCGAGCCTGGCTGTTCAATGTGCCTGGGCATGAACCCCGATATTCTTGCGCCGCAGGAACGCTGCGCCTCCACTTCTAACCGCAATTTTGAGGGCCGTCAGGGCCGAGGCGGCCGCACCCACCTAATGAGCCCCGTGCTTGCGGCGAAGGCGGCGCTGGCGGGCTGCATCACGTCATAAAGCATTTTTCAGGCGAACCACGAACCGGTTCGCCGTCTACATGCGCGACTAAACAAAAATCGAGAGTATTTTGTGACTCGATGTTCGCCGAAAGTGCTCAAGCGGAACGGTCGCCGTCGCCGCCGCTCAAACTCGTCAGGACGCGGACATTCACCTGGCGTTTAGCCGTTACCGTTAGGTCATGGTGCAGTGCGATATGCATATGGGGCCGGCATGAAAGCGCATCAGATCGCGATAGCCGTCGAGGGTGTAACGCCCGAGACCACGGGCGGCGGAGTCTCCGCGCGTTTCAAGGCCTCACCCGAACTTCACGTTCTGCCGGTCCTCCGGGCGGACATGCCCGTGGGCGTCATCACGCGCGACCGCCTCCAGCAGAAACTCTCGGACCGGTTCGGCCGGGATCTCTGGGAAAGGCGACCAATCTCACAGATCATGAATGAGGCGCCGATCATCATTTCGGGCGAGTCTTCTCTCGAACTGATCGGCGCAATGATCGCGCCCATGTCCCGCGCCGCGCTCAGCGAGGGCATGATTTTCGTCGATGACGCCGGCCGCTATCTTGGCGTCGCAAACGCGTTCGACCTGTTCCAGGCGGCCGTGAAGGTCGCCGACGGGCGGAATCGCGACCTCACCGATCTCGCGGCGCGCCTTGCCTCCGAAACCGAAAAGGCCAACGCGGCATCGAAAGCCAAAACCGATTTCGTCGCCACTATGAGTCATGAGATCCGGACGCCGCTCAATGGCGTGCTCGGGATGGCCCATGCACTCTCGATGGAGCCGTTGACGCAATCGCAACGCGAAAAGCTCCAGGTCATTCTCGATTCAGGCGAAACCTTGACGGCGCTCCTCAACGACATTCTCGATCTCTCGAAGATCGAAGCCGGGAAACTCGAACTTGCCCCGGTCGATGGCGACCTCGCAGTGACCTTCGAGCGTGTCCGCAAGCTGTTCGGCTCCGCCGCGAAGGACAAGGGAATCGAATTGACGATAATTCGCGACAGTCCCGAAAACGGCCGCCTCGTCTTCGACCGGGTGCGCGTCCATCAGTGCGTGGCGAACCTCATTTCCAACGCCGTCAAGTTTACGCTGACAGGCGGGGTCGAGCTGCGATGGCGCACGTTCGAAGGATCAAACAATAATTCTTGCGTGTCCGTGGAGGTAACCGACACCGGCATTGGCATGTCGGATGAAACCCTGGAGCGTCTGTTCACCAGCTTCACCCAGGCCGACGCCTCGACGACCCGAAGGTTCGGCGGAACCGGCCTCGGTCTTGCAATCACGCGGCGACTGGCCCGCCTTATGGGCGGGGACGTGACCGCCGCCAGCCGGCCGGGGAAGGGATCAACCTTCACCCTGATCTTCGAAGCCCAGCGCGCGCGCGCCACCGTGCAGCCGGAGACCGCTCAACGCCAGAGATGTGCGGAGGAAGAAACGCCAGACTCCGGCCTCCTTCGGATACTTGTGGTCGATGACAACGCCACCAATCGCCAGGTCGCAAAGCTTTTCCTGGCGCGACTGCGAGCGGACGTCACCGAAGCGCAGAACGGCGCGGAAGCTCTCGACCTCCTCGAACGGCAGCCCTTCGATGTCGTGCTTCTCGACGTCCAGATGCCAGTCATGGACGGCTGCGAAACCATTCGGCGCATTCGTTCCAGTGACAAAGCCTGGCGCGACATGCCGGTCATTGCCATGACGGCTGACGCCATGGAGGGCGATCAGGAGCGCTTCGTGGCGATGGGCATGACCGATTACATTCCGAAGCCGGTCGACCGCCGGGTTCTGCTCAACAAGATTCACGCAGCGACATCAAACAGATCACTGTGCCGCGCGGACACAGATGCGATCCTGGCGGACCCCCTTTCGGCCTCCGTTCTATCACAGGACCAGGAGCTTGATGACGTGTTGAAGGCGATCGACAGCGCCGTGGCCTGAACTCAGGCTTTCTTCTTGACCAGACACCGCACGCCACCGGGCTGTGTCCGACCGCCAGATAGCCCCGACTTGCACCGTCAGCCTTTTTTCCGCCCCGATTGAAAGGCCATTCCGGAACCCGGGGGCGATGCAGCCGGGATCGCCATGAAACGACTGCTCGTTGTGTTGCTTTTTTCGCTCGTCGGATTTGCGGCTGCCGCCGCCACGACTTTTCAGACCCGGATTGTCCGGGTGCCGGCGCCGGAGCTTCACCCGGCCGTAAAGGCCATGAAGTTTCTGCTTGACAGGCCTTTGGCGGATTCTCTGCGCGACGAGCTGGAATTGTGGGCGACCTGGTATCACATGCCCACCGTCCAGGCCTCGCCGACGAAGCCTGGAGCGGTCCCGCTTCTCGGCCTCGACGGCAAGGCGATCTCGCCGCCCCTTTCCGTGCGGGACTGGTGTGACGCCGCGATGCAGGGCTCGGTCTGGGTGGACGATCTGGACGGCCGGCGCACGGCTTATGTATTTGTCGATGACGCAGGGCCCGAGCAGACCGATTGCGACCACCAGTTCGGCGACCTGTCCGCCGGCATTAAGTCGGCGACCCGGCGGGCGCGCTTCGCCGCCTTTCATCATCCGCAGGGCTGCGATGTCCGGCCCATGCCCCTGTTGCCTTTCCGGACCGTCGCCGTCGATCCCAAACGGTTCAAGATGGGCACAATCCTGTTCGTCCCGGAGCTGCGTGATCACGGCTTCTGGATGGAAGGCGAATTGTATGTCCATGACGGCTACGACATCGCCAGCGACCGTGGCGGCGCGATCAAGGGCAATCACATCGACATGTTTGTGGCGAGCGGGGGCGATGCGCCGTTTCCGGATGTCATTTCCAACTTTTCCGGAGACACCTTCACGGCTTATGTCGTTGAAAAGGATGACCCTGCCGCTTTGGCGTTGACCGCCAGTCTTGATCTTGCCTGCGAGGAACCCCGCGTCGCGGTCGATCGGGGCGACGGGTTCAACCCGGTTTGAAGTGGAGACCCGCCGTCCGCCGGCTCAGCACGGCTGCTGCGGCGGGAGAGGCTGGACAGCCCCACCGCATTGTCGGCAAATGCCCCGGAGCGGACCATACAGTTCCGCATGGGAGGGTCCAGCCACATGAAACACGCAGTTCTCGCCAGCGCAGCGCTTTTCGCCGCTGCGTGCGCCTCGCAGCAGGATGCCGCGCCGATTGCGCCACCCGCGCTCAAGGCAGTCGCCTCAGCTCCGGCGGCGGCGGCACCCGCCCCGCCGGCTCCGACGCCTCAGGCAACATCGACCCGCACGGATTATGCGAAAGGTGAGACCTGGCTTTGCCGTCCGGGGATCCCCAACAACGCCTGCGACGTAAATTTGGACGCCACGATCGTCCAGGCGGACGGATCCACCCAGGTCGAGAAATTCAGCGCCGATCCCAATGCGCCTATAGATTGCTTTTACATCTACCCGACGGTCTCGCTCGACCCGATGACCTACAGCGATCTCAAGGCCGGGCCGGAGGAACTAAGCGTCGTCAAGACCCAGCTGGCACGGCTCGGTTCCAAATGCCGGCTCTTCGCGCCAATGTACCGGCAGTTCTCGCTTGGCGCATTGCGGGCCCGCATGTCGGGCGGGGCGGCGGTCCCGGTGAACGGCGCACCGGCCGACCCCAACAACGACGTCAATGACGCCTGGAACTGGTATCTTGCCAACGAAAACAAGGGACGGGGCGTCGTTATCCTCGGCCACAGCCAGGGTTCGGGTCAGATCACGCGGCTGATCGCGATGCAGATCGACGGCAAGCCCGTCCAGGATCAGCTGGTCTCGGCGGTGATCATGGGATCCTCGGTGCAGGCGCCGACCGGCAAGGACGTCGGAGGTTCGTTCAAATCCATTCCGGCCTGCAGGGCGGCCGACCAGCATGGCTGCGTGATCAGTTTTTCCTCCTTCCGCGATACCCTGCCACCGTCCGCGACCGCCCTGTTCGGAAGGGGCGGGGACGGAACGGAAGCGATTTGCACCAACCCGGCAGCCTTAGGCGGCGGCAAGGCGACAGCGCCCAAGGTCTATTTCTCGACCGGCGAGCGAGAATGGGCGAAGGGCAAGAAGATCGACACGCCCTTTGTCATGACGCCCGGGCTTGTGACCACGGAATGCGTCAGGAAAGCGGGTCACTCCTACCTTGAGGTCCACTTCAACGCCAACCCCTCCGACTTGCGGATCGACGATCCCGGCACCGACATTACCGGCGCAAACGGCAAGCCGGACGCGGGGTGGGGGCTGCATCTGATCGACGCCAACCTCGCCATGGGCGACCTGGTTGACGTCATCGCAAGACAGGGCGCGGCGTGGAAAAAGCGCATTCCTGAGGCGGGGCATAGTCAATCCATCCGGTAGATCACATGGCGCTGAAACAGCGACGGTCGCCGTCGTTACGGCCAGCACCTCCAATTGGTTAATGGAATCGAACGAATCCGGGCTTGCGCGGCGACGGGAGCTTAGGGCGGGACAGGCGAAGAAGGACGCCGCAGCCCAGGCAAACGAGGTTCGCATGCCGCAAGCCTCGCAAAATGTCTCGACCTTCGCATCAGCCTTCGCCCTGTCCGATCGGCCGGTTCTGACTTGGGGGCTAACCGCCGGGGCGGGTGAAAAGCTGGCGGCGCCTGCCCGGACAGGACCGGGTACGCAGGACATGACCCGCATCCTGGTGGTGGAGCATGATCCCCTCCATCGCCGGATCCTTCGCGTGTTGCTGGCGTCACCCCGGATCGCCCTCGTTGAGGTCGGGACGGGCGAGGCGGCGATTGATCTTCTAGGTATGCGTCAGTTCGACCTCGTTGTCCTGGATGCGAGCCTACCCGGAATGACGGGAGTCGAGACGGTGGGCTGGATTCGAACCCGAATGCCGCTGGTGTCCGACATTCCGGTTCTTGGCCTGATCGCGGAGGCAGACCAGGAATGGCGAGGGCCCATGCTCGCGCGCGGCATGACCGCCTGGACCCGTAAACCCATCTCCCGTATCGCCCTGGTCGAAACGGTCGTTCAGCTCATGCCGGGCCTGCACGACGTTGGCCTGTAGTTTTTAGAACTCGATGTCGAGTTCCTCGATCTCCTGCGGCTCTAGCATCGCCTCCTCGCGCCACCGCGCCATCGGCGCCCACGCCATTATCCGGTCGCGATATTGGGCCGCCTTGCCTTCCAGCGCGACATCGTACGTCACGAAACGTGTGCAGACCGGGGCATACATAGCGTCGGCGATGGTCGGGCTGCCCCCAAAGAGAAAGTCGCCGTCATATGCCTCGAAACACTCGTTCCAGATCGACAGGACCCGCCGGATATCTGACCGGGCGCCGGTGAATACCTTGAACCCGGGATAGCGAGCCCGTAGGTTCATGGGCAGGGCCGACCGCAGATTGTAGAAACCCGAATGCATCTCGCCCGTTACAGACCGACAATGAGCCCGTTTGACCCGCTCCAGCGGCAAAAGGCCCGCTTTCGGTTTCAGTTCGTCAAGATATTCGGCAATGGCGATCGTGTCCCAGACGCTCGCGCCCTTGTGAACAAGGCGCGGGACAAGAACTGTTGGCGACAGTAGAAGGAGTTCGGCACGGTTGGAGGGGTCATCGACCGGAACGCTTTCAACCTCGACTTCGAGATCGGCAAGTTGGCAGAACAGCCAGGCCCGCAGCGACCAGGATGAATAGTTCCGGCTCGAAATCGTCAGCTTGGCCCCTGACATCGGAGACTTTCCTTCCTTTTAATTCTGATATGCAATCGTATGTCGCAGTGCGGTAATGCCGAAACCGGGCTTTGGTGTGGAAGCTGCAGGGGACTCTCAACTGCCTATAAATAGAGCGCGTCGAGTCATGTGGTACCATCTTTACGAGGCCCAGGCGCAGGCGACCGCGCCATACCAGGCCGCAGCGCTGGCGGCGATCCGCATGAAAGGCGCACTCAATGTATCGGCGACCAGCCAGCTCGGCCGCCAGATGCTGGCGACCCTTGAAATGGCCACCCGCGCCAGGCTGACCCACACAAGGCCTCCGTTCGGGATCCGCCAGGCGCGTGTCGAGAACCGGGACGCAGAGGTGACCGAGGAAGTCGCCCTGCACCTGCCCTTCGGCGACCTGCTGCATTTCCGCAAGGACATTCAGGCGCCCCAACCAAAGGTTCTCGTGGTGGCCCCCCTTTCAGGCCATTTCGCAACGCTCCTGCGGGGAACAGTCCAGACGCTGCTGCAGGACCATGACGTCTACATCACGGACTGGATCAACGCCCGAGACGTGCCTGCGGACGCTGGGCGCTTCGGTTTCGAGGATTATGTCGATTACCTCGTGGCGTTTCTCGAACATCTGGGCCCCGGGGCCCATGTCGTGGCCGTCTGCCAGCCCTGTGTCCAGGCGCTGGCGGCAACCGCCATCATGGCGAAGCACAACCATCCGTGTGAGCCCAAATCGCTGACCCTGATGGCCGGTCCCATCGACTGCCGCGTCAACCCGACGGCGGTCAACGAGCTCGCGACCGAGCATCCGATCGAGTGGTTCAAGACCAATTTGATCTCGACGGTGCCCTTCCCCCATCCCGGGCGGGGACGCCGGGTCTATCCCGGCTTTGTCCAGCTGGCGGCGTTCATGTCGATGAATCCCGAGCGTCACATCGAACAGCACAAGGCGCTCTACCGACACTTGGTGGATGGCGATGCGGCCGAAGCGGAGTCCATCAAGACTTTCTATGACGAATATTTCGCCGTGCTCGACCTAACGGAGGAGTTCTATCTCGAAACCGTCGCCTGGGTGTTCCAGGAGATGCACCTGCCGACCGGACGCCTCACCCATCGCGGCAGGCCGGTCGACTGTTCCGCGATCCGCCGCACAGCCATTCTGACTGTAGAGGGGGAAAGAGACGACATCTGTTCCGTAGGACAGACCTCCGCCGCGCACGACCTGATCAGCAAGCTGAGGCCGCACCTCCGTCATCATCATCTCCAGGCGGGCGTCGGACACTACGGCGTCTTCAACGGACGCAAATGGGAGACCCAGATCTATCCCGTGGTGAAGAGCGTCATCCTCTCAATGGAGTAGGCGCCGTTCGGGTAGAGCGCTTATTCCAGCCGCTTGATCTCGAGTTCGACCCTGGCGATCCCGAAACCCCATTTGCCGACCGAGGCGTTGTTGAGGACGACGCCTTCGGCGGTCTTGACCATCACGTCCTGGAAATGGACCTTCAGACCGGGCTCGCCCTTCTCATTGGGCAGGCGAACATCATAGGCGAGGCGGAAGGCCTGGCCGTCCTGCCAACCCTTGGCCTTGCCCACCACATCCTCGCGTGTGCCCGTGTAGGCGCCGTCTCCCTTGAGCGTCAGTACCCAGGTCTTCTGGTCTTTTTCGCCGTCATCGTATTCGAAGCGCTCGGTGAGGGTGAAGATGTCGCCGGAGCGCGCGCCGTCGAGATAGGCTGTGAAACCCCGCTTGAGGCCGTTGATGGCCGAGAATTCGCCCCGGGCTACTGTCGGCCCTTCGAGGTCACGTTCTATGACGAACGGGGTGGGTCCGGTGTCCTTCGGAAGTCCTGGCGCGAGTGCGCAAGATGAAACGAACAGAACCGGAAGAAGAACGACGGCGCTAGCGCGGGACATGGCGACTCCGGAGACGTGGAGGCCTGACTACGCGCGGCGCGGCCGTATGGACCTGATGCCAGCGTGAAATCGGGTTGGAAGCTTGCGTCCCGTTGGACGCACCGGACCAGAATTGCGTCAGGCGCCCGCGTTGACCGCGACATCCAGATAGATTGCGGCGAAATGGCAGGCGGCGGCGGCGACCACGAAGCCGTGCCAGATCGCAGAGTTGAACGGCAGCTTCTTGTTAAGGTGGAAGACGATGCCGATCGTGTAGAGGATGCCGCCCGCCGCAAGTAGACCCAGGCCGAGCGGAGACAGCGAGTTGATCAGCTTGTCGACCACCGCCAGGGCGGCCCAGCCGAGCAGGAGATAAAGCGTGATGTAGATCCGCGGCGCGTTCCAGCGCGCCAGCAGGTTGAGCGCGACCCCGCAGAGCGCGACAGCCCATACGCCGGCAAGGATGGCCCACGCCATCGGCCCATCCAGCGTGCCCAGCATGAAGGGTGTGTAGGATCCAGCGATCATGATGAAGATGGCCGACAGGTCAAACCGTTCGAAAAGGTGCGCAAGCTTCTCGTTGGTGTTGGAGTTATAGAGTGCCGAGCAGCCCAGCATCGAGAGCAGCCCGACCGAATAGATGAACAGCGCGATGGCGAGTTTCGGGCTTCCCGATGAAGCTGCGGCGGCGACCATCAGGATGCAGCCGGCGACCGCCAGTGCAAGCCCGACCACGTGGACTATCACGTCCGCCAACCATTCGACCCGACGCGACTGGGGATACCAGTAAGCCGGGCCTTCGACGGCTGCGGATGCGTTCATCTCTGTGGTCATCTTGAAGCCCCTACTCCGTGGTTGGGCTAGCGTCTGAATGTGCGGACCGACGGAATTGTTCCATGCGCGCATTGGGTCATCAAAGCCGGGCGGCAGTGGGTCTAAATCCTGCCGAAACTCGGCGATTGTTAGGTATTTGGGGAAGCCTTTCGCCTGAAGAATGAAGCGCTGTTCAGGAAGGTGCGAGGTGTGACTTTTCCGTCGCGCGCTGCGGGCGCATTTGTGTACGTCCTGTCATCAGCGGCGGGGTGCGAAGGCTTCGACTTCGAATACTCAACTTAGACCAAGGACACTAGCAAAACCCCGTTGAAATCCGTTTGCCGCAACGCGTCTAATTTCATCGATCGAAGATCTGATCGCCTGGCAGGCGAATGGCTAAGCGCCCGGGATCTTGCGTGTCTCTAGCGGGGCGACTAAAGCGCCGGCATGATTGATCTCCGCTCCTGGACTTCGCGGCCCGCGCCTGGACAGGTCGCGATCGAGGGCGCCCGCATCCAGCTTGAGCCGCTCGACTGGGACGATCATGGCTCCGGACTGTTCGCGGCCGTCGGCGGACCGGCGAATGCAGCCCTCTGGACATGGATGCCGGTCGGGCCGTTTCCCGCGCGGGACGACCTCGGCTGTTTTCTTCTCAAGATGCGAACCGTGGAGAACTGGCGGACAATGGCAATCCGGGATCGCGTCTCAGGCGAGATTGAGGGCATGGCGAGCTACATGCGAATTCGCGAGGCGCATGGCAGTGCCGAGATCGGCTGCGTAGCGTTCGGTCCGCGCCTGTCGCGCACGGCGCAGGCGACGGAAGCGCTCTGGCTGATGGCCGATCACGTCTTCGCGGCGCTCGGCTACCGGCGCTATGAATGGAAATGCAACACGGCGAACGCCGCTTCGATGCGAGCCGCCGCGCGATTCGGCTTCATCTTCGAGGGTGTTTTCCGGAACGACATGGTGATGAAGGGAGGAAACCGGGACACGGCTTGGTTCTCGATCACCGGCGAGGAGTGGCCCGCGCTCAGGGCGGCGACGGCCCGCTGGCTTGCGCCCGACAATTTTGGAGCGGATGGTGAGCAGGTCCGCACACTCGAGTCGCTCCGGGCGCCTGCATGAATTCGGCATGATCACCGGCCTCGACCACGCCCTCCTCGTCTGCGCATCGATCGACGCGGGCGAAGCGGCCTATTCCTTGCTGCTCGGCCGCCAGCCCGACTGGCGCTCGTCCGATCCCGGCGGCTCGGCAAGCGTCATCTACCAGCTCGAGAACACGGCGCTGGAGCTGATGGCGCCGACCGGCGGGGGCCCCTTGGCCCGGCGTCTTCACAGCATGATCGATCAGGACGGCCCTGGCCTCAAAACGCTGGTGTTCGCGTGCGCCAATCTCGCTTCGGAGCGTGCCGTGCTGGAGCGGCGGGGGCTGAAACCGGACGAAATCCAGGCGGGTGAAAGCATTGACCCGGATACGGGACGCGAGCGGCGCTGGCTAAGGACAAGGCTGGACGAGACGGGGACAAGCGGCGTGCGCATCTTCGTGCTAGAACGGCGGACGCCCGATCCTCTGAGCTTCAGGCAGGCGACCGGCGCAGCTGTTTCGGCGCTCGACCATGTGGTCGTCAACACCGCCAATCCCGATCGCGCGGCCGCGCTCTATGGCGCACGTCTCGGGCTCCGATTGGCGCTAGACCGGACCAATCCGGACTGGGACATGCGGCTGATGTTCTTCCGGGCGGGCGGCCTCACGATCGAGCTGGCGCACCGGCTGTCCAAGGGGCCTGGCAACCAGCCCGACAAGCTCTGGGGCCTGTCTTGGCGGACGCCCGACATCGAGGCCGCGCATCAGCGACTGGAGGCGGCGGGGCTTGCTGTCACGAGCGCAAGGGCGGGACGCAAGGCCGGATCGCGCGTGTTCACCGTGCGGGATGGAACGATTAATGTTCCGACGCTCGTCCTGTCGGCGGAACCCGCCAGCGTGGCGCCATGACCCCGTTTCGTCAGCTCACCGGAACGGCTGCTCCGCTGCCAATTGCCAATGTCGATACCGACATGATCATTCCCAAGCAGTTTCTCAAGACCGTGACGCGCGACGGGCTCGCCAGAGGCCTGTTCTTCGAGTTGAAGACACGGGCGGACGGATCACGCGATCCGGATTTCGTTCTCAACCGGCCTGCCTATGCCAACGCGCGGATTCTGATCGCCAAAGAGAATTTCGGCTGCGGGTCGTCGCGCGAGCATGCACCCTGGGCGTTGCTGGACCAAGGACTGAGCTGCATCATCGCGCCGTCCTTCGCGGACATCTTCTACAACAATTGCTTCAAGAACGGGCTATTGCCGATCGTGCTGCCGCGCGAGATTGTCGATCGCCTGCTCGACCAGGCGGGCGGACCCAATCATGTGTTTTCGGTGGATCTAGAGGCCCAGACAGTAGCCGCGCCGGACGGCGCGATCCATCGCTTCGAGATCGATCCCGGCCGCAAGGCAAGCCTGATGGCGGGCCTCGACGACATCGGCGAGAGCCTCGTCATGGCCGATCGCATCGCCGCCTTCGAGGCGCGCCGAAAGCTGACGAGGCCATGGCTGCCATGATCGTGGTCGAGGGGACGATCCGGGTCGCCGACCTCGAACGGGCGCGGTCCGCGATTGAGGCGATGATCGCCGCGTCCCGCGCCGAGGCCGGCTGCATCGATTATGGCTACGCGGTCGATCTGCTCGATCCCCATCTGGTGCGGGTCAGCGAAAAGTGGGAGAGCCGCGCGGCGCTCCGGGCGCATGGCGCCTCGGATCACATAAGGGCGTGGCGCGCGCTGTGGCCGTCCATCGGCGTTTCGGACCGCTCGCTTCGGATGTATGAAGCGGTTGCCGAACCTATCTGAAAGCGGGACGGAAACTGACATGCTGCATGGCCGACCGCCATCGATCTGGCGCGTCGCGACCAGCGGACTTGCTGGCGTGCTGGCCCTCGCTCTTGCCAGCGGCTGCGGGGAAGCTGCCCTCAATGAGAGCGCCGTGGAGACGCCGGCGCCCGCCGAGCCAGACCCGGCGATGATCGCACGACAGAAGCTGGCCGAAGCGAGAATTCCTTTTGGGGCGGCGGTCGCCTCCGGAGACGATGCGCGCGTTTTCGAGCTGGCCGACGCTGGCAATCCGCTGGCGCTGTTCTACCGCGCGGAAAAGCGGCTGGCCTCGGACAAAGCTTATGAAAAGCAGGAAGCATTTGCCGACATGGAGGCGGCGGCCGAGGCCGGCAGCCCGGACGCCCAGCTCTGGGTGGGTTTTCGCATGGCTCAAGCCCTTGAAGGGTATCCGTGGAAGCCCAATTCCGGAATCATGATGGTCGAGCGCGCAGCGGTCCAGGACCATCTCGAAGCCATGTACACGCTGGGCGACCTCTATGCGCAGGACGCGCCGATGCAAGACCTCGCCAAGGCGCGCTTCTGGTATGGCAAGGCCGCCGATGCCGGCCACATGGCGGCGCGAGACGCTGTGGCGCGGATGGATCGCGAGGCGGTTGCGGCCGATTAAGGTCAGCGGTCATCCCGCACATGAAGGGCGTGCAGCACGCGGTGAAGCACGGGCGCCAGCACGACGCCTGTCACGAAAACCAGCAGCAGGCCGCAGGACAAGGCATAGACGCCCGCGAAGATTTTTCCGGCAAACGTGGCCAGCGGCGTCACCGGACCCATGCCGCCCAGCAGCATCGCGGCGTTCAGGAAAGCGTCAATCGGCGCCATGCCTTCGGTTATGACATATCCAGCCATTCCCCCTCCGAGCGCCAGCCCGATGATGAGAAGCGCGACGAAGACATTGCCCACGATGCGCCCGGCGAACTCAGCGCCGGTCGCCATCGGCGTCTGATGATGTTCGAAACGGAACAGCGGCATGATGTGGCCTCCCCGTGCGCCCCTCAGCCGCGCCGGAATTGGCGGGGCCGGAACGCGATCGCTTCTGCTTCGCTTTCCCTCTCTGGTATGACGCCCGGTCCACCGAACAAAGGCCAACATGTCCAGCCATTCAAACGTCCAGACCCTGTGCTGGAGGAAGGTCTCCTGGGCGGGGCGAGTTTCGACGCGCAAGGCGAACCGCTGACGGCGAGCGAACTCGCGCGGGTCGGACGGGCGGCCTCAATGCGTTTTGCGCCGATAGTTCAGCACCCATCGGTCCGTCCAGCTGCCGTCGGCGTTCTGGCTCTGCCAGCGCCAGTCGAAGCTGTTCTCCTGCACGTTTTCGAAGATCATCCGCGAATAGGCCTTGGTCGCGGCTCCGATCGGTTTGGTGGTGACGAACTCGAAAATGTGGGCTTGGCCGGTGACGGGTCCGCCAATGAGCTGAAAGGACGAGCCGTTGTTGTCGACCCACATCTGGCGCCAAAGGCTCGTCTGGGGATCGTACATCGAATAGGAGCCGCCGATATAGTCGCTGCCGTCGGGACGACCTCCCGGTTGAAGGAAGTGCTCGACGATCGCGCAGGATCCGAACTCGTCTCGGGTGATCCGGTTGGACGGAGCCGGGTTCGCGCCAACCTCGCCGAAGGTCCAATCGCCGACCCAGAAGTCGAGTTGGCGATCTTGGGGCGTCGCGCAGGGCTGGGGCGGCGCAGCTGCCGGGGCCTGCTGGGCCTGTGCTGCAGAGGTCACGGCCAATCCGATGAACAGGCTGGCGAGCAGAGGGTGCATGGTCATCTCCTTGGGTCGGAAGAACACCTTAGAGCCTGACTCAAAAGTCCTTCAAGCGAAACAGCGGCTTGCGGTTCGGGGGATGAGCATTCGGATGCTTGCGATGAAGGTCCATGCGGTGGAGCTTCCGGTGGTTGTCTCCCAGTCTTTGGCCAGCCGGCGGCAGCGGCCAAGCCATGCGAGAGTTCGTTCGACAACCCAGCGCCGGGGCAGGAGCACGAAGCCTTTCGCCGTGTCGGATCGCCGGATGATCTCGATGGTCCACTCGCCCAGCGGCGCAAGCGCCTCCCGCAGCTTGTCGCCGGCATAGCCGCCATCGGCGAAGACATGACGCAGGCCCGGGAAGCGGCGGCCGACAGCCTCGAACACGAGCGGCGCGCCGTCGCGGTCCTGAACGCCGGCCGAGTGCACGACGGCGACCAGCATCAGGCCGAGCGTGTCGGTCATGATGTGGCGCTTGCGCCCCTTCATTTTTTTGCCGGCGTCGAACCCTGTAACGCCGCCACTCTCAGTGGTCTTGACGCTCTGGCTGTCGATCACCCCGGCCGTGGGGCAGGTGGCGCGCAGCTCCAGAATGCGCGCCCACTCGACAAGAGTGTTGTTGATCGCCTGCCACAGCCCCGCATCGCGCCACGCGTAGAAATAGCCTGCACGGTGGAGACCGGCGGAAAGTCCTTGGGAAGCTGGCGCAACTGGCAGCCCGTCGTCGCGATGTAGAGGATCGCCTCGACCACATCGCGCAAAAACGTCGTGCGCGGCCGCCCGCCCGGCCCTGGAGCCGGCAGGAGCGAGGCGATCACCGCCCACTCAAGATCCGTCAAATCGCCTGGATAGCGACCGGTCTCACGCCTATGCTCCCGTCGAGCGATATCGTCCCAGGCCATCGTGTTCCTCCATCTCTTCGCAAAGACGGGTGAATCACAACCTGCTGATATCGCTCACATACTTTTCGGTCAGGATCGTAGCACCGTTCGTTCAACCCGCCATTCGGCCTTGTGACCGGCCTGTTTCAACGGGTGCGACACTACGCTTCGGCCGCGCCAGAATCGACGGGGCCGGAACGCGATTGCTTCGCTTTCCCTCTCTGGTATGACGCCCGGTCCGCCGAACAAAGGCCAACATGTCCAGCCATTCAAACGCCCAGACCCTGTTGCTGCTGCCAGGAGACGGCATCGGGCCCGAAGTCACGGCCGAGGCGCGGCGCGTCGCGGAGATCGTCGCTCCGGACCTTGTGTTGGAGGAAGGTCTCCTGGGCGGGGCGAGTTTCGACGCGCACTCGCGGCTGAGCCGCCGATCGTAAGGCTTGGCGAGGCGGTTTGACCCTCAGCGGTTCAGAGCTTGTTCGACATCGCGCTGTCGGTCACGGCTGGCACGAGCAACAGAAAAGGCGAGGGCGTCCCTGTGTGCGGGACGATGGATGCCCATCCGGCAGCCAGGACCGCCGCCCATATCGCCAAGGCGTGTCGTCTCGTCGGCATCGTCAGTATCGAAAATGTCTCTGCTATATGTCCAACGTCTAGACTAGTTAAGCGTGCCAGGCGACCGGTCGACCAAGCGTAGGCGCCCTCCGCTATACAGCAATCAAAACCGCAGGTGACGCGTATGTGGCGCTTGCGGCGGATGGGGCATGGCCAGGTAGGTTCAAAAATAGCGAATGGGACTGTCGCCGACCTTGATGCCGGTCGTGCATCGAACCATTTTCCACGGCGCCGGCAGGACGTTAAAGTAGACGAACACTTCGCTCTCTCCGATCAGGAATTCCGGGTCGATCCGCTTTGCTGGCGTCCCGTCATCGAGCCGCATCCGCATCAGCTTGCCGTTGATCGGCTCCATCGAGACGACCCAGACAGACGATCCCGTCGTGCGCGGCGGGGGAACATTGTCGCGTTGGGCGTGCACGCTGAAGTACGATTTTCCATCCGCCGCAAAAGGTTCAAGCGAGAAAATCCACGGATGCGGATCGCCGCCCTTCCATGATGGATCTCCGGCGGCCGGCATCTCAATCGTATGCAACCGACTCAGACGGGCGCCGTCATCGCTCATCGCGTAGACGACGATCCGCGCCATGTCCTCGATCGCCACGACCGCGATCTTCCCACCGAGCTCGGGCGCGGCCCAAGCGAACGGGTCGCCCTTCTTGCCGCTGTCCTGGGTCAGCACGACGCTTTCATTGGTCGCTGTCCGGAAGCGGGCGATCTGTCCCTTCGTCGTGGCGTAGACCAGATCTGCCGAGCCGGTGATGAAGCGCGGTCCCGACATCCCCTTATCGACATCCTGCAATTGCGCTTCGGTTTCGGTCGGTTGCTTGCGATCAAGCCAGGCCAGAGTGCCCCGCTGATAGCCGTCCTGGATGAAGAGCATCTGGGTGCTGTCGGCTTGCGGGTCGCGGCGCGGCATCGGAGATCCGCGCTCGCGACCGGACGTGAGGGGTGTTGCAGTGAGGGTTGCCGCAGACGTGAGCGGCGCGCGCCAAAGCTGATCAACGCCGTTGGTTTGCTTGGTGAAGTAGACGGCGGCGCCCTCCCTGTCACGTCCCCACTCGCCACCATTGAAGATGCGCGTCAGCGGCGTAACATCCTCGGCCACACGCTGGTCGCGTCCTGTCGGCGTGACAAAAAGTCCTGTCCTGGGATCAAGGGCGGCCACCCACATTGCGCCACCGGAAAACGTATCGGTGAACACCATTCGTGCCGGGTCGCTCAATACCTCGCCGTCGAAGACACCCTGTCCCGGCTGACCGAGCGTGACGCATTGCGGTTGGAAGACCCCAGCGGAAACTTGCGAGACCGGCGCCGGAACCTGCTGGGTGCGACGCAAGTCTCGCCGGGCTTGGGCGTTCTGGCCGATGCAGCCGGCGAACTGGGCTGCCGCGACTATCGCGAATACAAGCGTAGTGGCTGGTCTCATGTTCTTACCTCTTACTAAGTCGGCGGAAGATTGATCCGGAAAGTGGAGGTCGAGGGCTCGGCCATCGCCGACTGGGTGCCGTCCATGCGCTCCATATAGAAGCGCCGGTAATCGGGAACGGACCCGCCCTTGGTCGCAGGCATTCGGGATATCCTTACGGGTCCAGCCCAGGCGCCCTTAATCCGGGTGGGTTGAATTTCAAACCATGGGTCGGGTAGTCCGATACGCCCCGGTGCGGGAGTCGAGGAAAGCGTGATAGCGAGGTTCTTCAGACTGCGGCAGTCGCCCGCCGGTTCAATGCTCCAGGGTTGAACCACGAAGCGGGCACGGAACACGTCATCCGTGTCGGGACGATTGAACCGGGCCGCGAGGCCGATGACGGGTGCGGTCTCGGTCGTAAGCGCGGCGGCATCGCCTACCTCAGCCGAAGCTCTTACAAACTCTCGCAGAAGGCGGTCGCCCGAGAACTCCACCCCCGTCGGCGTCGTGGCGATAGTGATTGACCCGACCTTCGAGGGATAGCCGAAAGTCTCCCGGCCAAGTAGCACGTCGCCGCCAGGGCCGACGATGTGCGAGAGAGCATACCATCCGGCTGCGCCCGCATTACGGCAACGGGCGAGCAGCCAGAGTTCCTTAAACGGGACGGTGGAGATATCGCTGCTGGTCACGTCCAGCGCCAAAAACCTTACGATGGCCTCATCCCCGGCTTCCACCCCTTCAGGCAGGATCTGGCGGTGGAGATCACTGGATATCTCGCCGTCGAGCGTGATTGCATTTGCGTTGAGCGTCACGCTGGTCCTGGCTTTGTACATCTGGATTTCTTCCGCCGTCAGTTTCCAGGCCGTGGTGGTCGCCGGCCAGCCTGGAGGAAGCATCGGCTTGTTCGCGATGGTCGGTCGGTCGTAGGAGAAAAACGCGTGCGGTTCGAATGCCCCGACATCGACCTTTTCGACAAACTTTGCGCGCGCGCCATAGACTGTCTGCTGCGAGCTGCCTTGTCTCGGCGGGCGTTTTAGCCGCTCGCCGACGTGTCCAGAAAAGGAGCCGCCAATAATGTCGCGCACAGGAAACTCTCCCCACGCGTCCGACAAACTGAGATCGGGAAACATCAGTTCGACGCTCCTGGGATCGAGCGCGCGCGGCACGCCGGGCTCGTCCGCGACCGCCTCGGTCGGAAAGCCTTCGTCATTCCCGCCCAGGCGCCAGAGTTCAACGCCATATTCCGGATCAACCAGCCCGTTCCGCCAGTCTGGGTCAAGGCGGTGCCGGAACAGGAAAGCGCCCCAGCCGAAATCGCGCATCCAGAGCCGGGGATGGGCGGGTTGATCGGTCGCCTGGGCTTTCAGTGAAACAATGTGCTGGCCGCGCCGCCAATAGCTCGCGTCGATCGCCTTATCCTGCCAGTCGAGACGGACGAGGCCCTCCTTCTTTACCCAACCCGGACCTTCGCGTCCGCTCGAACGCCCCCACTCGCCGTTCAGGCCAAGGCTGAGCTGATACAATCCGCGATTGCCCTTGTACTTCGCGGCAAGCTGGATGGCGGTCTCAAAATAGTCTTCCGGCGCCATGACGTTGACGACACCTCCGGGGGCCGTCGTGACGAAGAAGTCGATCTGCACGATTGGATCATCGTCAGGCTCGAGCGGCGGCGGCAGGACCCGCGCGATGCGCTCGGGGTCCGTGCGATAGAGTATGTTGAGAGCAGAAAAGCGGCTGGGTCCGCTTCCCGCGGGTGTCTGCGCCATGCCGCGGCCGGCGAAGGCCGCGCTTGCAGAAACCGCGACGGCGCCGAGGAGTGTCGTGCGTCGGTTTAACATGCTTGTGTCTCCTCGGGTTGATCAGCTGTGCGTGGCAAGGAAGGCGACGATCTCAGAGGAAATCCGCTTCGGGTCAGCCTCCTGAACAAAATGCCCGCCGCCTTCAATCGCGATCGGCGGATTTGACGTCTTGAGCAGGCGGTGCAAGTACTCGCCTGCGGTTGCGATGGGGAAAACATTGTCCTTGTCGCCCCACAAGAGCAGCGATGGGTTGGCCCATTCCGAAAGCACCGCGTGAGCGGTACGCATGAGTTCAAGGCCAGGGTCTTCCGGATCGCTTGAATTGCCGAACAGCATGGGAAAGCGCAAGGCGCTCACGCGCGACTCGCGCGTCGGAAAAGGCGCCGAATAGGCGCGTACTTCCTCGTCGTCGAGTTTCCGACCATTGCCTGGCGAGTTGCGGAAGAATTCGCCGAACTCATCTGGTTGCATGATCATGGTTTGCGAATTCTGTCGCCAACCGCTCCCGCCCGCGCGTGGTGGAACTGGTTTGGAAGGATCGGTTTTTGGGGGCGCGCGCAGAGTCGTGTTCATCGCAACGATGGACTTAAAGCGGTCAGGGTAATGGCCAACGAGCGTCAGGCCCAGCATACCGCCCCAGTCCTGGCAGACGAGCGTGATGTTCTTCAGGTCGAGCTGTCCGATAATCAGCTGCTCGAGCTGCGCGTAGTGACTAGAAAACGTATAGCGGCCAGGCTCCAGCCACTTGTCAGAGCGGCCGAAACCGACATGGTCCGGCGCCACCGCCCTGTGGCCAGCCTCAACAACCGGCGGAATGAAGTGGCGATAGAGGTAGGACCATGAGGGTTCGCCATGGAGCATGAGCACAGGCGATCCCTCGCCCTCGTCTACGTAATGCATCCGCGTGCCGTAAATGTCTGAGTAGTGAGGGGTGAACGGGAAGTCCTTCATGCTGGCGAACCTTTCGGGCGCCACCCGGAAATTGCCCACAGGGACCAGCGTTGATCGAGCGCCCTGAGCCGAGGCTGGCGCTGTCGCGCAGCCTGCAGCCAGGATCGGCAAGGTCGCCGCGCCCCTGATAACGTCTCGCCTGTTCATGCTTCCTCACCAATTCCGGCGGTTCTGTTTTTTTCCGCTTACCGGCTGCGGCTAGAGTTTGGGAGGCTTCTCTAATCCAGCCGCGAATGTATCCATCATGGCCCTAAAGGTTTCCGGCAGCGCGCGATGGCCCCGGCCCTCGTCCCAAGCATAGAAGGCAGCACGAACAGCGCCCGACGCTGCTATACCGATGGCCATCGCGTAAGGGTCTTCGGAGTGGTGCGTTCCGCGGCGCGCAGCGACGAACTCGGCTATGATCCGCTCCCAGAGCGTCACCCTGTAGAAGTGACGCAAGCGCAGCGCTTCGACAGACTTTATGATCCGGACCTGCTTGCGCATGCGTTTCCGCTCAACATGGAAGTGCTCCATCACCTGTTCGAGCGCCAATCGAACCGACCTGCAGGGCGACTCGCCCGTCGGGCGTTCGGCCAGCATGCAGCGCAGCCTCGCACCGTCCCAACGCGAATCCAGAACGACGTCTTCCTTGGTTTCGAAGTAACGAAAGAAGGTGCTGCGTCCGATGCCTGCTTTCGCGACGATCTCGTCTATTGACGTGCCCTCGAACCCCTGAAGCTCGAAAAGATCCAGCGCTGCGCCTACGATGGCAAGCTTGGTCGCCTCTTTTTTTGCGGCGCGAAGGCCGACCAAGGGAGTTTCAATCCTCATCGTTTCAGTCTTCCAAAAACGAGACTTGGTGTCAAATGGCATTTGGTGTCTTTTTGGAGCGCCCCTTTCTTGTGCCCGCGCCGGCGATCGGGCAGGCTCAGGTTGCGGGAACAGGCAAGTTCTTGCTCGATTGGTTTCGCGGCCGATGAAATGAAAGAGTAGAGTCGAGATAGCGGATATCTTCAGGACGCCCGAGGAAGCGTTTCACGGGTTGGCCGATTTTTCCTACACGCCAAGGTATCTGGAATGGGATGGGCTGAGAACGCATTACATCGACGAAGGTCCGAGGGACGCGTCTGTCGCCCTTCTGCTGCATGGCGAACCGACCTGGAGCTACCTTTATCGCACCATGATACCGCCATTGCTGGCTGCCGGTTATCGCTGCATCGCACCCGATCATATCGGCTTTGGACGCAGCGATAAGGTAAAAAGACCATCCAGGAGCGCGCCTATACCTCGCCGATCTGGTACATAACGGCGGCCGCTCGAAAAAGTTGAAGAGACTCCAACGCCCAGCCTTACCGCAGATCTTTGTGAATTCGATATGATAAGCCAATGTCGGCGGAGGCCGTCTGAGCGCCGGCATCGATTTCTTGAAGATTGTGATCAACGGGGAGATGGTGCTGACGCCGACCTTGCAGGTTACAAATAACGTCTTCGGCGTCAACACGGCCGCCGATCAGTGTCGGCGCCACTCGATATGTCCGGTTTTCGTAGCACTCGATTTGTCCGGTTTAGCCCGGAGAGATCGCAATGCTGTCGGAGATCAGGATGGCGAGGATTGTGGAAGCGATTGGCCGGGTAAGGTCGAGGAAGCTGAGCTGCATTGGAGCAGCTGAGTTTCTGGGGGTGAGCGAGCGGCATTTTCGGCGATTGCGGGATAGCTATGAGGAGGGAGGCGCTGAGGCGATTGCGGACAAGCGCCGGGGCCGGCCAGCCTCGAACAAAGCGCCTGCGACGGCGGCGGACTTTGTCGCCGAGCAGTTCCGGACGCGACACTACGACTTTACGCCCAGGCACTTCCACGAAGAGCTGAAGCGGGAGGGTTTTCGCTACGGCTACACGTGGACGAAGTCAGTGCTCTATCTTCGCGGGCTGGTGAAGCCCGCCAAGGCGCGGGGGCCACATCGCAAGAAGCGGCCGCGCTCGCCGCTTCCAGGCATGCTGGTGTTTCAGGACGGCTCCACACACGAGTGGTTTGTCGGCCGCCCGCCGTGCGATCTGATCGTGACGCTGGACGATGCGACCGGTGCGATCCTCTCGGGCTTCTTCATCGAGCAGGAAGGCACGCTGTCGAGCTTTCGCGGACTGGCCGAGACGATCGCCGAACACGGCCTGTTTTCAAGCTTTTACACCGATCGCGGCGGTCACTATTTCCATACGCCGGAGGCTGGCGGCAAAGTCGCCAAGGACAACCCGACCCAGGTTGGTCGTGCGCTGGCTCAGCTGGGGATCACCCACATTCCCTCCTACTCGCCCGAAGCCAGAGGGCGGATGGAGCGCGTGTTCGGAACACTGCAGGGGCGGCTGCCGCAGAGCTTGAGGGTCGCCGGGATCAGAACGCCGCGCGCCGCAAACGCCTGGCTCAAGGCCACTTACATCCCCGAGTTCAATGCCCGGTTCGGGGTGGCGCCGGCTGAGGATGGCTCAGCCTTCGTCGCTTTCGTTGGTGATCTGGCCAACATCCTCTGCATCCAGGACGAGCGGGTGGTCTCCAGGGACAACACGGTGCGCTGGCAGGGGCTCACCTTGCAGATCCCCGAACAAAAGCACCGGCGGCACTTCGTCAAAGCGCTCGTCAAAGTCTACGCCTATCCGGACGGGGACCTTGCAATCTTCCACGGCCCCCGCCTTCTGGCCGGATACCACAGCCACGGAGCGATGCGCACGACACCCCGAACATCGGCCGCTTAAGCCCGCAAAGCGACCAATCCCGACTATCCGGGACAAGGCAAGAAGCGGACATTTGCCTAGCTACGAAAACCGGACATCTGTGATTGTCCTCGACACCCCGCGTGTGCGGGAGAGACACTGACTGGTGTCGCGGTCGCTGGCGTGGTCCTGGTTCAGCCCCGCGTGTGCGGGAGAGACACGGGCATCATGCCGTCGATTACCGGGCGTGACGGTTCAGCCCCGCGTGTGCGGGAGAGACGGCCAGAAAACGGCAGATCACGGCCTCAAAGGCGGTTCAGCCCCGCGTGTGCGGGAGAGACCGCAACCGAGCGGTCCTGATTGGCCTCGATGACGGTTCAGCCCCGCGTGTGCGGGAGAGACTCATGGCGATTGCAATCGGCGTCTCGCTCGACCGGTTCAGCCCCGCGTGTGCGGGAGAGACGGCGTGAAAACCAATTTTGCGTGCCCTATCTGCGGTTCAGCCCCGCGTGTGCGGGAGAGACTTTGACGGTAAACGTAGACGACGACGCGACACCGGTTCAGCCCTGCGTGTGCGGGAGAGACGTCTGGGCCGTTGACTGCGAAACTGATCCATTCCGGTTCAGCCCCGCGTGTGCGGGAGAGACTCGAACCGGAACGATTTCTGGGTGCCGAGATGCGGTTCAGCCCCGCGTGTGCGGGAGAGACTTTCACTCTGGTCCAGGAGTCGGCCGCGTGACCGGTTCAGCCCCGCGTGTGCGGGAGAGACCACACCAGCCCACACCGCATCACGAGACAGACCGGTTCAGCCCCGCGTGTGCGGGAGAGACGACGATATAGCCGGACTGACGCGGAACAAAGACGGTTCAGCCCCTGACCCAGCCCCCTGATCCGGGCCGCGCATTACGAGAGTCCGTTCGCCTTTCTTTCTGGTTTTGGGGTGGTGATCAAGGCCCGCTGAGCGGAGCCGTGGCGTAGCTCAGGCGAAGCGGGCCTGGGTGATCGGGCGCGCCGCGCGAAGACGGCAGGCGCCAACCCGCCGAGCGACGTGTGCGGCCTCGCCGTGTTGTA
>Ga0163151_10001049_pt1 | contig 47801 bp, 49 predicted proteins | sample OliLakLV19MP5IB2_FD_145596 | JGI IMG/M metagenome (GOLD analysis project Ga0163151, IMG submission 145596) | Freshwater microbial mat bacterial communities from Lake Vanda, McMurdo Dry Valleys, Antarctica - Oligotrophic Lake LV.19.MP5.IB-2 | ecosystem: Environmental > Aquatic > Freshwater >...
CGGATGAAGTTATTCCAGTTGCTCCTGATATCGCTCCTGCATTGGTTAATCCTCCTGAGTTAAGATTAAGTGAAGCAAGAGATGCTGCTCCTGCTCCTGAGATACTCCACTGCGCATCATTAAGAGCAAGATCGGTAAGTGTCGTTCTTCCAAGTGTTATTGTACTCGACGAACTACCAGTTCCTAGATTAATTGCAGATGATCCAGAAGTATTAATATTTGCTGCTCCTGTTATAGTTAGACCACCTGTACCTTGGAGTAATCCAGATCCTGCATTAACTCCTGCAAATGTTCCTCCCGCAGTACAAGCAAATGCTCCTGTTGAATTTGTAACAGTACAACCAGTAGCTCCTGATCCACCACCTAGATTAATATCTACTCCACCATTCTCTTCAAGATTAAGTGCTGTAGCATTTGAAGAAAGAGTAGCATTGTTACCAAGATTAAGTGTAGTAGTTGATGTCATACCAAGTGTTGCAGCTGTTGTAAAGGTTGCTAAGCTTGAAGATGCTAGAGTGGTCACACCAGATAAAGTAAATGTGGTAGCACCTGTAAATGAGAATTCAGTGCCAAGTGTATTGTTGAATGTAAATACAGATGATCCAGTATTTGGAAAACCTGTGAAAGCACTTCTTGTATCAGGATTATCAGAATCTGAAAAGTACTCCATATATACATGATCTGTTCCACCAGCTCTGGAATATATCTGAAGCGCATCTCCACCACCAGAATATACATTTAAGCTTCCTGTATTTGTTAAAGATAACCTAGGTGAACCAGAAGATGATGCTGTAAATATATCCTGATTCTCAATCTGATCAAAGATAACCAGGGCTTTACCGTTAGCGGTTTGATTAAGAGGATGGGTTACATGAAGAGCTGAAGTTTGGGTGTTGGTGCCAATTCCGGTATTTCCTGTAATAGCAGCTATGGAAAGCCCGTAAGTACTAGATCCGGATCCGGATCCAGTATCAATATTGAACGTTCCATTATTATCAAGATAAATACCGGTATCTCTATTTACCCCTGCTGCATCATTACGAAAAACTAACCCCCACGGGGTAGAATCTGCTGTATGAATTACTGCAAGTGAGGGAGATCCTAAATAATTACCTGAACCAGCACCTGCTACTTCAAAAGATGCTCCAGGTGCTGTAGTTCCAACACCTAATCTTCCTCCTGCACCATTATTTGGCATAACTATTAGATTTCCTGATACAGATGCTGTAGCAGGACCAGAGCCATTTACATTTAGCACAGCAAACTTAGCAGAAGTTGTTGCATTTGAACCTATTAATAGATCAAGGGTGTCATTAACGGGGGAGATTGCTCCGCTTGAAAGTCTCCAATAGTTTGAGCTAGTTGGTGGTAGAGATCCGCAACTTAAAATATTAGAAACAGTTGAAAGAACTTCGCAATTTGTAAATGCTGCATTGCTTAAAGTGAGAGTTGCTCCGCCTACTGAGAATGAATCATCTGTTCTTAGAGTATCTGCAGCAGATCTATATAGATTTGTATCTCTTGAAGAACCAAATGCTATACCATTTGCTGCATCTGTATTATTTGCACCTGATCCTATCCATAGAGCCTGTGTATCTGCTCCTTCAATTGCAATTCCATAATCATTTGCTGCTGTGGAATTTTGATCTGCTACAAATAATCCATAAGAGTTGGTCATAGTTGCATCATTATCTGCTGCATGAGCATAAAGAGCAGCTCCGTTTGTTAAAGTCTGACCGCTCCCTGTGTTGTCAATTCTCCCGGCAACACCTCTCGCCCAAGCATGGGTGGGAGTTCCTGAATCATTAAACGCTCCAGATACTCCCATTACTCCTGTTATGGAGTCAGAGTTTGCTGTGTTATATAAGAATCTATGAGAATAAATTCCATAAGCATTTCCGGTTGTTGCATAATCTTCCATTGCATGGAGGAGATATGTTGGATCGCCGCCAGTAGTGAGTATGCCCTGAACTCCAAGTGAAACAGCTTTATTAACATCAAGATAATCATTTACTCTTACAATGCCATCAGAGTTAGATGGGTTAAGGTGTATTTCTCCAGTTTGGTTTCCGCCGACCGTTAATGTCTGGAAATTTGTTGCTTGAATATTTGCAGTTCCTGAATCAAGTGTTAGGCCTCCTGATATAGTTGCGATTTGAGAACCTCTTGCGGCATTAACATTAAGAACTGCGAACTTTGCTGAATTAGTAGAATTTCCTCCAATTGCAAAATCTGCATCTGTGTTATCGGGGAAGATGAGACCGGCTACTTCGCTGAAAACTGCATCTGCTGGAATAGCTCCACACGTATCCCATGTGGGAATTGTTCCATTAGAAACGAGACATTGTCCTGATGATCCAATTTGAAGTGTATCGAGGTTATCTGATGCATTTGAATATATTAAGTCACCTATATTGTATGATGAGATTCCTGTTCCTCCATAATTCGTCTCTAGAATTGTTTGAACACTCCAAGCGCCAGATGAAATAATTGGAACGCCAGTTGACGCAGAAGTGTTAAGACCAGTTCCGCCATAAGTTGGGGAAATAGCATTTCCGTTCCATGTGCCATTTGTGATTGTTCCGCTCGAAATAGTAAGTCCGTTAATGGTTCCGTTGGCAGTTACGTTTCCTCCATTATCAACTCTAAAGCGAGTACTGCCGGAAGTAGATGCAGTGATGAGATCTCCGGAAGAAGTTTGATTAATTCCCAGGATTCCCTGAGTGCTAGATCCGGAATTTACTATAAAGATATCGTTAACAGTTACGGCTCCGGCAACAGGGGAATCATTGTTAGTGGTATTTACTATAGCTTTCTGTATATCTACTACTCCTGTCCCGTTTGGAGAGAAAGCTATATTGCCATTACTACCGGTATTTGTAGTTACCATAACTGAATTGCCAGCAAGAGTAAAAGTCCCGCCTGTTGCCTGGAAAGTGGGATTGGCGCGTCCTCCTATAGTAAGGTTTCCTGAAGAGTTAAGAGCCAGGACTACATTTGCAGTTGCAGTGGTAGTCGTAATAGGAGGGAGACCTTGAAGCGTTTCGGCATTACTGGCATAAGCAACAGTTGCAATTGGCTGACGAGGCGAAAGCTCTTTAGTTCTTTCGACTGTGACCCCAAGCCATAGTGAAGAGTTTTGAGAAAAAAGAGTAGAAGGGATAGCTGTTCCTTTTCCAAGCATTAAATTAAAAATACCGTCAGAATCCGGAGTTGTGTTTATGACTTCCTGCCAAAGAAGAGCTGAGCCTGATGCTGTCTGGCTGGTATAGATACCTATTCTAAGACTCGTGTTTTTATTTATAGGTGCGCCTTGTTCGTCAGTTAGTCTTCCCTGGAAAGAAAGATGTCTGTTGGGTGCAGAGGGAAGTGAAGCCAGAACAGAGGGCTTAGGTTTTTGTGAAGCCTCCAGATTATTAAAGATCATATAGCCTAAAACGGAGATTATGATCATCAGAACAGAGAAGTGAAGATACGATACAAATGCATAAGAATGATACTTTCTATACCACTCAGGCCTTGTGTGCCTGGCATGATGAATAGCTTTCTTGTGCGCTGGGAAATTAGCCACAGATATGCTTGTAGGTGAGTAGAATGATTTAGGTACATTTTTCACAGGACCAGATGGTTTTCTCATAGGCTCAAGAATTGATGTGAATGAGCTCGTGGAAGACTGTGTAGCAGCATCAAAGACGGGTTTGCCTTTTGCTATCCATAAAGCATGATCAAGCTTGCCTAGCCCCAAGGCTATTGGAGCTATAATTGCAGCATCAAGCAGTATGCCTGCCCCAGCCTTAGATTTTTGGACAGCTCTGAGAGGGGGAAATTTGGAATATCCTTTATGAGTTTCAGGTTGCTCTGGAATATATTCAGCTTCTGTCATGGCTAGAGCTAGGGCATCTGGAGTGGCTAGTTTAGGCTCATTTATCACTCGAATATCTGGTTTGATAATTCCTTCTTCTTTTGCCCACGCTGTATATCTTCGAAGTGAAGATAACTTTCTGTTCACTGAGACTGGAGAAAGCCGCACTTCATTTAGCAGTCGAGTCTTATAATCATTAATTAGCCTTGAGTCGATGCTGGAAACTAAATTCCTAGCCTCATATGAATTCCAGGAGGCGTCAGCGGGGATTGTGCTTTCTAGCCATGTCTTGAACTGTTTAACGTCAATCACATAGTTTTTCATCGTGAGTGGAGAAGCATTAAGTACATAGAGATAGTTTTTGAAATCTCTAATTTTCCATGGATCGATATCATTTTCACGCACTTTTATTTGGCTGGCCTCAAAAGGAGATTGTGAAATAATGCTCTCGAGTTTAAGAAATGTGAAAAATTTACGAAGACTTGAGATTGATCTGTCAATTGATGAGGCTGAATATTTATCCTGGCATTCGAGTTTGTAGTTATTTATAAGCTCATAGCTAACATCTGATGGGTTGAATTCAGATCCGAATTTAGATTCAAACCAAGCTATGAATCTATTAACGTCTGAAACGTAGTTTTTGACTGTTACTCTAGAAGCCGGATTCTTCTGGCTAAATAAGTAAGCTTTGAATTGAGCAGATAAATTCATTGGATAAATTCCCGAGCTATCTTGAGACTCTTGCCTGTACAGCCTCAAGATTATACGGATTATACAGATTATTTCTGATTTCAGAGATATTTATTGCCATACAATTAGAATATTAGAGTATACATCCTCTTGTCAAGGCCTTATAGTACTCGCTAATGACCGCATTTATTATATTATGATGCATTAAATAGGCATGCGACTATTTCTGTGAAAAATTTAAAATTACCAGAATTCAGTGAAAACTGAGCATAAGTCATGAAAAGTCATTATTTGCACAGTTTTTAAAACAAATTTTCATATTGATGATGCACTTGGCAATAAAAATAGGAGAGCGCTACGATTTTGCGGTTTGCTTTTAGCCTCAAATTGTTTTTAAATGGTTCTATGTCTGCTAAACTAATATTTTTACTGCTAATCTCAGCCTCATTTACGGTTAATTTGGCTTTACCAGTTTCATCTCATGCTCAAAATGTAGTTGAGGTAAAAGCCGGAGTAGGTAAATATTATTTCTCCGCCTCAGGGATTGTTTCTCCATATGCATCTGTGGTTATGACAACTCAAGATACATTTATGGCTTCAACTATAGCTGATGAAAATGGTGCTTTTGAGCTTCCTGAGGCTCTTGTAAATGAAGGATTTACCGATTATTGTATCGAGGCTGTGGATGTCAAAAGAGTGGGCACTTCTTATACATGTTTTACTACTGAGCCAGCAATTGAGGATTTTAGTGAAGATGGCTTATTCTTAGCTCCCACTGTAGGCTTGTCAGGAAGGAAGATAACGCCTGATTCGGGAATTGTGGCCTCGGGATATTCAATGCCTGGAAGCGATGTTTCGATCAATCTTAGAGAAGACCTTATACTTAAGTCCGAGGCTGATGAAGCTGGATTTTATAAGCTTGCGATAGAGAATGTTCCCACAGGCAGGTATGAGATATATTCTATGTCTAATTATCAAAGTCAGATTTCAGAGAAGCCCACGAGGACATTTGCTATAGAATCTATTTCGAGGCTATCAGAGCTGCCATCATGGGTATGGTTTTTGATTCTCGTTTTGATTGTCATAGCAATCCTTATCCTATTCTTTATACTCTGGAAAAGACGTAAAAAGAAAAAGAAGAAACCAGAGGCTAAGAAAACTAGCTCTCCTGGTTCTTTTTCCTGGCACGCTTAAATAGCCATGTGCTTGCAATAATTACGAGAATTATGCCTAATCCAAGCTCAAGAGGGAAGGCAATAAAGGTTTTAGTTTCCTTAAAGAGCGGGCCTCGATCTGATAGAGCTGCGCTTACTTCAGCTTTATATATGCCTAGAAGGAATTTTTCATTCCAGATTAGCTTTGGGTTGCTCAGATCCTCATTGTTGCTGGCAAGCCTATTTGAGCCTGCAAGTATGTTGAAAGGCCCAAATTCGAGGTTGCCTACGGGTTGGCCAAACATATTCTTTATGACTAGATTGCCATTCGTAGTCACGTAAAAGTCACTGTGATTGGCTAGATCGATCGTAAAATCCACTGGTCCGCGTGTTACAAATCTAGGCACGGAAAAGTTAGCAATCCGACCCTCCGGCTGCGATTTTGTGCCCACGGTAAGAAGGACATTTGTGCCTATTCCACCTCGAGCTCCAGCTGCGCTGCCTTGATTTTCAGCTTCTTTGCCTTGAGAGAGGAAGACTACGGTAAAATAGCGGTCTCCAGGCTTCTCATCTTTTTGAAGATTAATTCTAAGCGTGAGATCTTTGTTTTGCCTTGGGGGGAGCGTGATCTCAGTCACGATATTGTTTTCATCGTTGACCTGAACGTTACTAAAAAAGCTCTTATATTCATTCATCAAGGCTGGATCGTAATTGGGTTCACCGCTCTTATCAGTGCTAGCCTTAAACGGCCTTAGAAAGATACCATATGTTATGGTTTGATCTGATAGGTTTTGAAGCGTAATAGGCACCTTTATGAGAGAAGGCGTCTCAGCTTCCATCTGTAAAACAGCAGGATTTATGCCTGTGTTAAATTCCTGCCCACGGGCAGGAGCAGCTAGTAGCAGGTAGCTGGTGGTAAGAAGGATCAAGGCTATTTTTAGTTTATTTTTCATAATTATCTATTTGCCATATGCAATTGGCTACTTGTTAATATGTAGGTATCGCTAGGTAAGTGATTGCGTTTGTATAGGCCCCTGCTGGCTGAGATGAGGATATATTCACTTTGTAGGTAATCGTCGCTTTTAGGCCCTTTCCAGTGCCCCCAGACATGATTGTAGCAGCCGACTCTTGACGTGATGAGTCAGCAAAATGCATGAAGCTATTTTTATTTACAAAACTCCTATTATTTGGAATACATGACTTGTCGTTCTGGCCATCGCATCTATAGCCAAAGCCATATGTGAGAGTATTTGTCCAGGCTGAAGAAGTGGTTTCTGTGCACTTGCCGTCATCGCAGGTTGTATCTGGAATCCGAGCTCCAGTTTTGAGCACCATAAGCTCATGATTTTCTGCAGCTGTAACTTTGAAGCCTTTTGCAGAAGAGTTGTTCACGGTAAGCACAGTTGTGCGGCTCACCGGATTTGTGGGTGATAGAGTTCCAAAATCTATGAGCATGTTTGAGATTGCTAGAGAGAATGGAGTTGAGCGCGGTACATATTGGAAGCCTGCTTTTACTTTATAATTTGTTCCTTCATAAAGACCGCTTGCTGTCTCGCCTGAAGTTATATTTAAGGTATATTCTGATCCAGTTGATTCACCAGCAATGGAATTAAGATTTCCCATCTGGACTTTATACATGGAGTTTTCCATGGTTTGAGCTTGAGTGATCGGCACAAGAGCTAGAATTAAGAATGAAGAATTAAGAATCATGAATAGAAAGCGCTTCATGATTTAATCGTAGCACATTTTATTTTTCGGGCAAGCCTTATAGTTTGATTTAGCTTAGGCATTTGGAGTATAATCCACAGGTTGTAAATCTCAGATCTGCTTGCAATTTGCGCAAGTGTGATTAGAGGTTTATAGTTTGATATATTTTCTTGCACTTTAATAATTTAACTTACTGCAAAACTTTGCCAGCTTCTGAAAGGCAAGCGAACGAGCTAGGTTTTCTGTTTACAATATTTGTAAGCGGGAAGTCTAGCTTGGGCGGAAGCTAAACATTTTACATACCGCCAGCATAGGAGATTTTGATAAATGGCATTGAAGAAGAAGCCTCTTACTGCAAAGCCGTCGTTTAAGACGCGCAGGCAGAAACGATCCAACCAGAAAGCGGAGCAGAAGATGCTTCGTAATCAGGGCAATAGAAAGGGAAGGTAAACGTGAGGATCTTTCAGGTTCTCTTGATCCTGGTGTTCATGCTCGTCGGAGGTTCTGCTTCCGCTCTGGGCAAGGATACCCATCAGGCTGCATCATCGGTCGCTTGCATGCCAAGCACGGTGAAGGTGCCTGATCTTATGTACCACATGATCGAGGTCCTGCCCAAAGACGCGGCATTGCCCCACCTGTGGGTAGATCCGTCGGAGTTTCGTCAAACGATGAAGCTCCTCGCGGAGAAAGGGTGGAGGACACTTGCTCCTAGGCAAATCGCCTGGAGGGTAAAGAACTGTATCCCGATCCCCGCGAAGACCTTCTCGATCACGATCGATGACGGAGTTCGCAACGGTTACGACAAAGCTTATCCCAGCCTGCAAGAGTTCGGTTTCAAAGCCGCATATGCAGTGGTGGTGGGCCGCATCGATAAGTTCAAGCGAGCTATGACATGGGTGATGCTCGAGGAGCTGCAGGCTGCAGGTCATGAGATCGCCAACCACACCATGCACCATGACGACGTGCGAGCTGAGGACGATGAAGGTCTCTACTATGAGATCGAAGAGTCCAATCAGATCCTCTGGGATCGTCTTGGCAAGCGCCCCAGGACGTTTGTATATCCATACGGGTACTGGGACAGTGAAGCTGTAGCTCAAATCAGGGCATCCGGTTTCTGGGTCGCCTATACCACAGCTTATGGCTGCACAGTCTCTAAGGGGAGCATGCTAACGGAGCAGCGCATTCGCGTCAACCGTTCGGACTCTCCGAAGAGTGTTCTTCGCAAGGTTCAAGCCTGTCAGTAGAGAGGTGTATATGCACTACTGTTATGGTTGTGGGCGATTGGTGGCTTTACGTCACTTTCTTCGTCGAAGCCAGGTTCCCATGGTCGAACCACCCTATCCGTTCCCCAATGATGCCGATCGAGGCAAAGTTGAGGAGTCTGGTTTGACCAAAGAGCCGGTCATCGATGATCACCCTATCCAGTAGCCGTGGCGAGAGCTCGATGGTGGAGAAGGAATGGCCCCAGATCCGCAGGAAGGAACTCCAGGCTGAAGAAGCTAAGAAGGAGGCCCTATCGAATATTCAGCTATAACCCAGAGCTTAAGGGGCCTGAAAAGGCTTTGGCTTTAGGGTTCACAGTCTTCTGGGTCATCCTCGTGTTAGGCATTGCGTTTGGCACTCTGAGTCATGGAGCGACAAGATGAACGATAGAGGTTAAGGGCTCGCGGAATACGCGCTGATCCTCGGACTCATCATCGTACTCTCGATCGCTGTGTTGGTACTTTTTCCTGATGAGGTCAGGTTGATCCTGAACCAGATCAGCGAGAGCATCTAGCCGCAAGGCTAATTAACTGGAGGTGCTGTGACACCCAAGTCAATCAAGCCAAGTCAGCAATAAGCTGGCACCAAATACTTCCGGAAGGACGTGAGACAAGTGGCAAATGCCAACGGAGAGTCCTACTGCGACAGCTGTTACCAGTGGGTCGATCCCGCACACGCCTATACAAGGAAGGGCCATCGCCCGTGCGAGTCATCGACACCTGAATCCAGGGTTGTCCAGGAGTTCACGCGCCAGCATTACGGTCGGCTTATCGCCGGTCGTCAAGCTCAGCCCGTAAGCGGGATTGTTCGCTGAGCGCAAGCTCAACACAGGGTGAACCTAGGAGGATCCCATGCCCGGGAAACTGGTTACCCGAACCTCGCTCGGTAGAGCAATCTGCCAACGCAGGCAGGAGAAGGGTATCGCTTGTCGGCACTACACTCTGCGCAAAGCGGCCAAAGTGTCAGGTAGGCGTACTCCAGCCGTACACGAGTGTGAGCGTGAAGCTCAGGCTCTGATCAGAATCGTAACCGCGGCACGCGCCGCAAGCCGCGATCTTCGGGATCGTAATCAGCAGTAAGTTAAGGCTGCAAGGTACGTTCAGTTCATGAACGTATCAAGATCGGCACTGATGTACCAGAGGACCAAAATGTCCAAAGGGAATAGAAGACCGGTGGAGCTTCGAAGTTGTGTGAACATTTGCGTTCGCACCCCTCCGAGTTCCCCTCGTCTTCCTTAAATCATCAGTGCCATTTTCATGGCAAAAAAACGGTTTACCCTGAAAAATTGGCTTAATTTTCAGAGCCTATAGTTTGACAAAACATTTAATTTGTGATAGGATTACGGTTACTTTTTGAGGCCAATGAGGCCATTTTGCGGCCAAAATTTGTTTCACAAAGCTAACGGAGTTTTGTCAGATACCATTTGGTATCCGACTTCGCTTCGCTCGCACATTAAAAATTTGCGGAATTTAGAAATTTACGCCCTTTGAGTGGCTTATTGTGTAGTAGTTTGATATTTTTTGATGAACTACTAAATAGTAAGCCGCTCAATCGGCAATCGAAGGCAAGTATGTTGCTTGTCTCATAGCTCAGAAAGGGGCTATAGCTTGAAATCGCAGGATTACTCTCACGGAAAGATCGTGAGCGTTCATCGCGACAGATACCAGCTCAGCTTCGGTTTCGTCGTCCTAGACGATGGAACGAAGATCTTCATCCACGAAGGTCACCACCATCGGCTGGAGGTGACTCCGGACGGAGATGTGGTCTTCGATCCCCGCAGTCGTACCGATCGGTATGATCGGATGCGATGGGGAATCAAGTCGCCAGAGATCGGTGATCTCATCTTGTGCGTCGTCTTCCCGGCTAGCAGTCCGCATCATCGCGATAGAGCCCACTATTGGGCTTATGAGCACGAATGGCAGGATCTGTGGAACGCCGAAGAGGATCGTCGCATGGCATCCTGGAGAGAGGAGGAAGACATGTTCGATCTTCTCGATTCGGCGCTCGAACCACCCGAGGACAATTCCGGAGTCCCCTTGCTGGCTGCCAATGTGATGAAAGTCAACAGCAAGGCGACTGCTATAACGGCATTCAGACTCTGGCTTGAGGAGCTGGATCTGAGAGACGCCGGCAACATCAGGGATACTTACTTCGTTCACAAAAGTGACGGCACCCATCCCGGTTACTTCGTAGTCGAGACGGAGAGTCCGTTTGCCATCTACAAGGTGAGCATGGACGGAGAAGTCACGTACAGCTAGCTTGAAAGGAGCAAGGAAATGGGCAACAAGAGGATCGTTTGGAGGTTTACCTCCCCACATGTGCTTCTCCGGAAGGGCATGCGCGAAGACGGCTTCCGCCATTTCAGGAACGCCAGTCCCAAGCGGAACGATCTGCGTGAGGTCATGCAGGCGGAGCCGCCTCAGGGCTGGATACTCGAGTCCAACGGGGACATCTCAGTGATCTATGATTCCGAGGGGACGCTTCGTTACGTGGATTTCCACGGCAGCATGGAGATTCTCTCCGGTTTCTACAGGGTCACAGATCCCCGGTGGCTCCAGACGCAGGTCAGCAGGTTCTACGCGAGGCATGCTCACAGCATGAGTCGCGGTGAAGGATTCGAGAACCTGGAAGGTTTTGCGTTCTACGCGTGGATGTACGCGAATCGGCCGGAGGTTCTCAGGGGTTTCCTGGAAGAGGACGCCACGAGTGTCGTGAGCGCTTTTTCTGAGATCCCGGTGCTTCCGTCGATCCCGATGTTCACGGTCCGCCAGGTCGCAGTCGGCACCACCAGTTTCGCGCGTTTCGCGCGTCCCTGACAAGCTCGAAAGGAGCACGCACATGTTCCAGATGGAAGAAGCGTATCGTCGCATGGCCAAGGTGGTCATGATCCTGATCGTCCTCGTGACGATCTCGGCGATCGTCGCCTCGGTTTTCTTGGTTGCGGTTCGTCCGTACCCGGAGCTGGGCGAGGTCTTCAAGGGATGGATGATGGCAGTCTTCCTGACTGCAACCTTCCTCGTTGAACCCTTCATCAAGGGGACACCCTTGGGTAGGGCATACGTGGAGTCCGTGCGAACGGCAATCAGGTTTACGCTTGTCGCTCCGGTCCAGATCGTGGACAGGATCTTCAGGAGGAACTAGTCGCACGGCCTGTGCTTAGATTTGGTTGGGTTTAGCCCCGCCCTAAGCACACAGTCTTTCAGCAAAGCACTGTAAATCGCAGCGCAAGCTGATTAGCTCTGAGGAGGAGTACGTGTCCCGTTGCATCGCGGCCTTCGTTATGGTCATCAGCCTCATGGTGGGGCTCAGCGGCAGCGCGTTCGCGCAGACCGCGCTGACCGGTACCCAGCTGAACAGCAGCAGGGTCGAGACCAGACCGTGTAACCTCACGCTTCGCAAGGCGGCTCGCGATCTCACTGGAGATGTGGCCAATTCGGTCCACTTCTTCTGGGGGTCAGCCGAGCTCCGCTACTAGGGGCCTGAAGTCCTCGTGCGCGTCAAGCGTGACTATGAGGTCATTGACTACCTGGGCGGAGTTTATCTCCAGCACAGGAAGGTCAGGCTCTCAAACTTCGGCGTGTTCTGCTACGACCGACCGATCGATGTGCCTTACACGTCGACACCAGCCCAGGAAGGATGCCTGAACGGCGTTCCTCGCGACAACAAAGCCGAAGCAATTCGGTGGCTCGTCGAGAACCTGGGTGGCAAGAAGGCCAACTGGAAGGCGTTGAGCTTCAATGCCTTCAAGTACAAGGCGAAGAAGCGAGTTCTGTTCACGTCGCCTCTGGATGCCAAGGCTTGGCTCTATGACAAGAAGTTCATGGCCACGCCCGGCTACCAGGTACGAAGCAAGAGCTTCCTTCTGTACTGCTACCCGTTCGAGGGCTAGCAGTCGACATGTCCAGTGCTTGGTTCGGTTTGATACCGATATCAAAGGTTTAGACCTTGCTAAGCACGCACCACTTCAGCCCAAGCTGATAGTAATTCCGCAATCGTAATCCTAAAGGGAAATTAAGCCCTATGGATATAAGTCTTCATGCCTGAAAGGGTAGGGAGAAAAAGCATTATGACCCGCAAGGGAAATAGAGGATCTGGTGATCTTCGAAGTTGTGCGAACATTTGCGTTTGCACCCCTCCGAGATCCCCTCGTCTTCCTTATACATAATGCTTTTTTCATGCCTAAATTTAGCCACTAGCCACTAGAGTTATGAGTTATGAATTATGAAAGATCGAAGAACATGATTCATGATTCTTTCTTCATAATTCATGCTTTATGCTATACTTCAAGTATGAAATTAGGTCGTTATTTTCCAAAAGATATTGAGGCTAAATGGCAGGAGAAATGGGCGAGTGATAAGATTTACGAGTTCAAAATCGATGACTCGAAGCAAAAGTATTATAACCTCGTTGAACTTCCGTACCCCTCTGGAGATCTTCATTTGGGACACTGGTTTGCATTTGTTCCGCCTGATGCACATGCGCGTTACATGAGGATGAAAGGCAAAAATGTTCTATTTCCAAATGGGTTTGATGCATTTGGATTACCTGCAGAGAACGCTGCTATAAAGCGTGACATTCACCCAAAAGACTGGACGATGAAGAATATCGAGACCATGCGATCTCAGTTTGACACGATGGGAACTATGATCGATTGGACTCACACAGCTATTACTTGCGAACCCGCTTATTTCCGCTGGAATCAATGGATTTTTCTTAAGATGTTTGAATTGGGAATTGCTTACCGCGGAAAAGCTCTATCAAACTGGTGCCCAAAGGATCAAACCGTACTGGCCAATGAGCATATAGAGGATGGCAAATGCTGGAGATGCGGATCAGTTGTAGAGCAGAAGGAAGTAGAGCAGTGGTTTCTCCGAATTACAGACTTCGCAGATGAGCTTCTCTGGGAGAATACGGATGAAAAAGTATCTAACGGAGTTGAATGGCCTAAGAGCGTTCGCGAAGCACAGAACAATTGGATCGGAAGAAGTGAGGGAATGCTGATAAAGTTTGACGATATAGAAGTTTTCACAACTAGACCTGATACTACTGACGGTGCATCATTTCTAGTATTAGCACCAGAACACCCGTTTGCCAGAAAGATTGAACTGCCTGAGGTTAAAGAGTATATAAAAGAAGCGACCAAAAAGACTGAGATGGAGCGCAAGGAAGATAAGACTAAGACTGGAGTTTATAGTGGTCAAAACGTAACAAACCCTGTCACAGGGGAACAAATTCCTATATGGATCTCAGATTATGTTCTTGGTAACTATGGAACAGGAGCAATTATGGCTGTTCCATTTGCAGATGAGCGCGATAAAGCATTTGCTCAGAAGTTTGATCTGTCTATTATAGAGACTAAATTTGATGCTAAGCCTGAGGGCGAGAGGAAGGTTAATTACCACTTAAGAGATTGGTCTGTTTCACGTCAGCGTTATTGGGGAACGCCTGTGCCTATTATCCATTGTGAAAAGGATGGAGATGTGGCGGTTCCGCTTGAAGATTTACCCGTTGAGATCCCATATGAGGTAGATTATACGCCTCAGGGAAAACCACCTTTAGCTTCAGCAGAAGAGTGGATAAATGTTGAGTGTCCTAAATGTCATGGACCAGCCAAGAGAGATGCTGAAACGCTTGATACTTTCTTTGATAGTGCATGGTACTACTATAGATATGTTTCTCCAAATGAGAATTCTGCACCGTTTAATTCTGAATTAGTTAAGGAGATTATGCCTGTGAATGTTTATTTTGGAGGTGGAGAGCATACTCTTGGTCATACTCTGTATGCTCGATTTTTCACGAAATTCTTTAAGACACTAGGCTTAGTCGAGTTCGATGAGTTTGCTCTTAAGCGTGTTCAGCATGGAGTAATCTTGGGCCCGGACGGTAACCGCATGAGTAAGTCAAAGGGAAATGTGGTAAATCCAGATGATGTCGTGCGTGAGTTTGGTGCAGATACAGTCAGGCTTTATCTTTGTTTCATGATGCCATATGAGGCTACAGCGCCGTGGAGTGTAGGCGCTATTTCAGGAGTGTTTCGCTTCTTAAAAAGAGTTTGGGATTTATCTGCTAATGTTGAAGACGGAGAAATGAGCGTAAAAGATGAATTTTATCTCAACAAATCAGTTAAAAAAGTGGGGGAAGACTTAGAGCTGATACATTTCAATACAGCGGTATCGACTTTGATGGAGTGGATAAATTATCTGACAAGCAAAGACAAGGTTACGGTAGTAGAGTACCAAACACTCTTAAAGCTAATAGCTCCTTTTGCTCCTCACATGTCAGAGGAGATTTGGCATCAAATGAATTCGAGTGCTACATCTTTGCACCTTGAGAGCTGGCCAGAGTTCGATGAATCAAAAATAGTTGAAGAAGAAGTTAATATCGCAGTTCAAATAAATGGAAAAGTTCGCGGTTTGATCTCAATTCCATCTGAAATGCTAAAAGATCAGCCTCAGATTGAGGAAAAGGCAAAAGCAGATCCAAATATATCAAAATATTTCGAGGGAGCAAATATCAAAAAAATTATTTATATTCCAGGAAAAATCTTAAGCTTTGTAGTCTAGGAATTGGGAAGAGCGCTTAGCTTGCCCACAGTTGTTTGTGTAATTGAGAATGAATATGGATCGTTTTGATTCTAAGGAATTAATTATTCTTGCCCGCAAAAATATTTTCCCTCTTGGGATAGGATTTATTGGTCTTCTTTTGATCCTGGGGGGCTTATCCCAGGCATATTTTGAACGCTCCAAAGCGCCAGAGCTCGTTTTTGAAGAGGCAGCAGAATCCACAGATTCAGAATTTATAGTCGATGTAGAAGGCGCAGTTATGAATCCCAGAGTTTATGAGCTTGCTTCAAATAGTCGTACGGTGGACGCGCTAGCTGCTGCAGGAGGGCTTTCATCAGAGGCAGATCGTGAATATGTGGAGAAGAATATAAATTTGGCTGGAAAGATTTCTGATGGGCTTAAGATCTATATTCCAAGAGTGGGTGAAGACATTCTGACTGGAACTTCAACTACAGAAGTCGGATCAGGCGGACCTGTCATAAATATAAATACAGCTTCTTCCTCGGATCTAGAGACATTGCCTGGAATTGGAGATGTGACAGCGCAGAAGATTATTGAGGGTAGGCCTTATGTTTCAGTTGAGGATCTGCTAAATAATAAAATTTTAGGACAAGCGACTTATGAAAAGGTTAAAGATCTGGTCGCGCTTTAAGAAGCTTTTGTGCTCAATGGTAAAGTAATAAATGTAGTAGTTCCTTCACCTTCTTTTGATTCCACATGAATTTCTCCTTTGTGAGCATCTATTATCCATTTAGTTATATATAGACCTAGTCCTGAGCTTATTTTTTGATGGCTGCTATTCAGCTGAGAATATTTTTTAAAGAGATCCTTCTTCTTATTTTCCGGAATTCCAACACCGTTATCGCTGATTACGACTAAAAGATTTTTACCCTGAGGCCTAGCAGTGAGCTTGATGAGTCCGTTTTCATTTGTATATTTGAGGCTATTTGACATGATATTGCTAAGCGCTTCGCTGATTCTGATTTTATCGAAAAAGAAGTTGGGAATAGCAGGAGCTACATTTGCTGTAACTGTAATATTTTTACCTTTGGCTTCTGAAGCGAATAGTTTAATCTCATCGCGAATCAGTGCTCCGACGTCTCCTTCAGTTTTTTTAAGAGTTAGCTTTCCCTGATTTACTTTTGCTGCGTCCAGAATGGTAGAAATTTCAAACAGGAGCTTATCTGCTTGTTCTTCTATTAGGGAGAGCATGCCCTTTTCGTCTTCCGCGGAAAGTTTTCCGCCTTGCAGAAGAACAGCGCTGTCCTTTATTGCCACTACCGGCGCCCGCAGATCATGAACTATCATGTGTGATAATTCTTCGCCGCTTGCTTTTTTGTGTGTTGGCGCAGATGATTTCTTCCCGTCTTTAAGAAGCCACCATACTAAATAAACTCCAACGAGAAGGAGTAATCCAGCGACCGCCAAAAGGAGTAGGGCAGTAGTATTCATTTATTACAAAGGCTGATCTGTTGGAGCAGCTGCGGCCTTTGCTTTAGCAATTTCGGCGACCTTGGTGCCGAGGTATTCAGGAGTAATTTGATATTTTAAGATATAGTCAACAGCTCCGGTATTTATAGCTTTTTGGATTAATTCATTTTGTCCGAAGTTGGAAAGCATGGCAACAGTTATGTCCTTAGTAACTGGATCCAGCTTTAATGTCTGGAGTACCTCATTGCCTTGGATATCCGGAAGCACCTGGTCTAGGAGAATGAGGTCTGGCTTTTGTTCTCTGGCTCTTTGGATTCCCTGGTTGCCATTTGGCGCGGTAATTACTTCATGGCCTTGTGTATGAAGTGAAGCTGAGAAGACTTTTAATATAGCCTCATCATCATCGACGAGAAGAATCTTCATACTTAAAAAGTAGCACCGCTGGCTATAAATTGCAAGAAGCAAATGCGCAGTAGTGCTATTATTGATTTAGGCAGGCTGAAATGAATCCGAAGTTTATTTATTTGGGTTTGTCTGTTTTGAGTCTGATTCTGATCTTCAGGATCACCGCTTTTTATCATGGAATAGAGAAGTACAGTCAAGGCCAGATTATCACTTGGCAAACCCGTTTGCTAGATCAACCGAAGCTAATTTACTCCTCGCAGCAAGTTTGGGTTAATATGCCTAATTCTGAGCGAGTATTAGTGAGATTTAGCCTCACACCGGTTCTGTCATACGGTGATGTCATAAAAATCAAAGGTGAGTTAGATTATTTTGAGGCTGAAGATGGAAGCTTAATTCCTAGCATGGACCAGCCTCGTTTCGAGATCGTACAAAAAGGATCTGAGGCTAATGTGATCATAAAAGTGCGAGAAAATATTATTGATTTCTTCAATTCCAGTTTGCCTCTTAATTATGCTTCGCTCATGCTCGGAGTTGTCTTTGGGATAAAAGAGGAGATGAGTTCGGATTTTTATGATCAGCTTCAGAACACGGGATTGATGCATGTCATAGCAGCTTCAGGTATGAATATAACAATGCTCGGAGGCTTTCTGAGCTTGTTTTTTGCCTTATTCTTAAGACGTCAATTAGCCTTAGTTCTCACTATTTTAGGCATAATCTTATATGCACTTATGGCTGGACTTGAACCTTCAATTGTGCGTGCTGCGCTCATGGGTATTTTGGTTTTTTTGGCTCAGCTTACAGGGCGCCAGAATAGCGCTTTCTTAGCCTTGTTTGCCGCTGCATTCGTCATGCTTATGCGCTCACCAAGTCTAATATTTGATATAGGTTTTCAGCTGTCATTTTTAGCTACATTTGGCCTTGTGTTCCTTAGACCTATATTTGGCTTCATCAGAGTCACGAAAAAGTTTACCGAGAAGACGGTAGTAGGTGAGGATTTAGCCACGACTTTAACAGCACAAATAATGACACTTCCAATCCTTCTTGTTAATTTTGGAAGTTACAGCCTCTTGAGCGTGCCTGTAAACGCAATTGTCCTCTGGACAGTGCCAGTTCTTATGATAATAGGTGGGCTTTCAGCCTTGGTCAGCTTCGTATTTGAGCCTGTTGGGAGGCTAATTCTGTACTTTAGTGTGCCATTTTTGCTTTATTTTACAAAAATAGTAGAAGTTTTTGGGTCTTTTCAAGGTGAGATAGAGATAAATAGCCTACCGATTCTCGTAATCTGTGGCTATTATCTGATAATTATATCAATTGTTATGTATTTAAGAGGAAAAGAATGAAGAAAATAGCTTTGTATTTTTTCACAGTGGTATTTAGTCTTATCGTTCTACTTTTTTCCGTATTTTTTAGCTTCAATGATAAAAAACTCCACATTGTGATCTGTGATGTCGGTCAGGGAGACGGAATACTCATAATTACACCCAATCAGGCACAAATACTCATAGACGGAGGTCCGGACAAGGCTGTTTTAGAGTGCTTAGGCAGACATATGCCTTTTTGGGATAGGAGTCTTGAGGCTATTATCCTTACTCATCCTCATACTGACCATATGGTTGGCCTCATAGATGTAGTAGAGAGATATAGATTGAACTCATTTTATACTGAAGGCGTAAATACGGATTCTGAGACTCAAAACCTGCTTGAGGCTAAATTAGCAGACGAGAATCTGAGCGCTAAGGTTTTGCGCTCCGGAGATTCATTTAGAAATGCAGATGGTGTGAAGATAGAAGTTTTATGGCCGAGGCTAGGTGAAATTCCACAAAGCGATCAAAATATAGCAAACCTAGACCTCAACGGACTTTCAGTAGTAGCCTTGATTACGTACGGGAATTTTTCGATACTGCTCACCGGAGATGCAGGGGAACTCGTTATGGATCAAATAGCTGTTGAGGCTGGTGATGTAGACGTGCTGAAAGTTCCTCATCATGGTTCTAAGACTGGAATGACAGATAACTTTCTAAATATCATAAATCCCGAGCTTTCAGTTATATCAGCGGGAGAGAAGAATAGATATGGCCATCCTGCAAAAGAAAGTCTGAAAATATTGGAAAAACATAACTCCAAAATTCTTCGTACTGACATATCTGGAGAAATAGAGATCATAACGGATGGAAATAGTTTTTCAATTAAGACAGTAAGATAACCTATAGTCCTTGATTTTTTACCTCAAATTTGCTAACATCTGTCACTGTATTTGAACCTGATGGAATTTCGCTTTTGGATTTGCCCAAATTTTGAAATTCCGGACTTGTTTAAATGCATTTAAATTTAAATTTGTCCGCTTGCCTTTAAGAAGCAGGTGAGACTTTAATTGCACTTTAACAAGTTGCGGAATACAATTTTTATCTAAGTCCTAGAGGATGGCATATTGTTTATTAGTTTGATTCGTTTAGATATCCTAATAAATAGCATGCCATTCTTTAGGCAATCCAACACATTAGGGAGGTTCTCAAGATGGAGTTTATCCTGTCCTTCGAGGTTCCCGAGATGTTCAAGTTCATCATCAATATCGGAGTAGTTACGGCCATCCTGGCTGGAGCACTCTTTGTCTTCCATCTCTTTGGGAGGAGACGTCGTCGATAGAACATCAAGCAGGCAAACGGTCCAATTGGGCCAACAGCACAAGGAGTTTCAGATGAACAGTTCACGGGTCGTCGAAACGACCATCGGCAATCCGGGTGATCCCATCGAGTTCTATCTCTCGGTAATCCCGGCGATCGTCACCATGATGGTGGCCGTGTACATCGTGTACATCGTCATGAATCGAATCGCTCCGCGACTCCTTCGGGTGATCGTGCGGCTTGGGTCGTTCATGATCAGTTCCGGTCTGATCGTCGCAAGCACCATCTACCTGTACTTCGGCATCAATGAATCCCGAGATAGCTGGGTGGGCATGGGCCTACTCTTTCTGTTGCTGGGAATTGCTGCCTTGTACAGCTGGGGACGTAGCAACAATTCCAAGGGAGAAATGTCTCACGGACAGCAAGTTCAAGAGATTCCTGTAGTTGGTAGTGATTATGCGACGTTTCTCAGAGATGAGAGCAGTCGTCCGCATGGCATCACACGCCGCTTCGACGGCTAGAAGGAGGTAGCAAAATGCGTATGTCACGTACGACCAGGAGGATTCCCAAGGGAGTTCTCACGGCGCGTCAGGTATGCCGGTTTTTGGGGATTGCAATGTGGCAGTTCACGATCCTTGCGGATCGCTACGAGATCCCACATTGCCCCGGCAGGTGGCCAAGTCGGTTGTTCATCTTCTCCGATGTTGAGAACCTCAGGCAGAGGATCGGAGAAGAAGGAGCTCAGCTCCTCAATCGCTGACAGCGATCATAACAGCACCACGCAAAGCGTGGAGAAGGAGAAGAAAATGTCCGGTCATCAGTTCGCTGCGGTGATTCTGGTCAGCTGCACCTTCAAGGAAGGAGCGAAGAAATCCACGCGCAGCGCTACCTCACAGGTCAGCGTTGAGGATCTTAACCAGCTCTTTCCCAAGATCGGCAGCGAAGTCAGCCGCAAGATCGATGATCTGAAACGCGGCATCCATTTCTACGAGCCGAGGCCAGAAACAGTCATCACTGTTTGGGTGGTATCTGCCGAGAGTGTCGCTTACCGTAATCAGGGGCTGTCCGAGCCGTTCCAGGTCAAGTACCTGTCCGGCGACAGGCGAAAAAACCTCTACGAGGTCATGAGCGAAGAGCTGCGTCAGCAGATCCTCGACTACCTGCATACCAGCTAGGGGCAAGTCGTCATTGGCTAACAGTCCACGCAAGGCGTGGGGAAAGGGAACAGTACGTGTTCACGATCATCATGATCGGCCTCGTCTACTTCATCCTGTCCATCGCAAGCCGTGAGATGGTCTTCAGTGACCTTCTCATCGCATCGGTTGGCCTCGTTCTGGGGTACAAGGCCCTGAGGTTCTCTGCCCACCTGGGTGAGTTCCTCAAGGGTCTGTTCCTCGTCGTAGCAGCCGTGTTCTGGGGAATGACCGCAGTCATTCTGATCCGGAACTGGACGGCTCTCGAAGGGCTCAGGGAGCTCGTCCCCGGTTGGATGCCCAACATCCAGTTCACGGAGGGTGAGTTTCTCTCAAGGGTCCAGTGGGAGCTCGTGAAGCCATACAACGTGAGCATCCCCGGTTGGCATTTTCTTATCCCGGTCATCGGACTCTACATCATCTGGGTTTGGAGGGGGCATTCAGCCACCTTCGGGCTTCGGAATAGGCTCCGGCGAACCGAGGAAGAGCTTCAGCAGACTCAAGAGAGGGTCGAAGAGCTCGAAGAGGAGAGGACGGACGCTGAAGCACCTCCTGCTCCTGCCTCAGCACCAGCGGCAACGCTAGACCCAGATCCGGCACCGGCAGCGCCTGCGCACCGCCGCCCAGCCCTGCCGCCCGTCTCGCCGAGTCCAAGGGGGACCCCGCCACCGGCCCCGCCCGCCGCTTCGGCATCCTGACGCGAATCTCTAGCGGCCGGACTTAACATCCAGCTGTAAGAGAGATCCACCAGGAGTAGTTGCGACATAGTTTGCATCACTTCTTTATCAACATGTCCGCTCCGAAAGCGGAGAAAGGGAAACGGGAAACCGTCATGTCAGATTTGTCGGCCATCGGGTGCGTCGGTTTCGTCATCTTCCTTTAGTGGTCAGAGGACTGGAGAAGACCAGCCACTGACTCTGTCAGGTACCACTCGGTAACCTGACTTTGCCCTGAATAGGCAAGGCCTTGGGGGCAGCAATCATCATCCATTCCTTTAGGGAGGAAAAACATGACGGCAGGAGCTGTTGCGCTCAAGAATTTCAGCGTTGTCGGGAAGATCACCATCAAGGCCGATGGTAGGACGCTCGTCTACCGTCAGCACGTGGTGGGCGATAACATCGACGACATGCTCAGGGATGCTCTCGTGCTCCTCGAGCGGACTCAGATCCGTCATCATCCCATCATCGATCCCCACAGCGGCAGGCCTGTGGTGGTTCGAAACCTGATCGTGTGTATCTCCAGCGTGGGGATGCCCGAGGTCTGTACGTTGCCCATCAACGGCCTCGTTCATGATGTCTACGCCATCACCGAGCGCGTCATCGCGGAGCAGGTCTACCCGTGGGTTTTTCCGCATAACTATGAGGAGCCGGATCACCGTCTTTGGGAGGTCACGCTGATGCGTGCCCAGGCGTTCATTCAGCTCTTCAAGGGCTTGGGCCGCCACCGGCGTCGGTAGGTCAACCAGCGGAACTGGACTTAGCACTTCGGCATGCTCAGTGCGAGTGCATCCGGTAACCGCAAATCCCACTCTAGTTCCTAAGGAGGGAACACGCATCATGGGAACGAATCCCAACCCTGTCCCGCGGTGGGTCACCGATGATGATGAGCTTTCTGCCGCGATGGCATGGCTTGTCGATGCTAAGGATCTGCTTCCTTTCACGTCCGACGTGGAGGAGCGGTTCGTCCAGGTTTTTGGCGAAAACCATCACTTCTTCGACAAGGAAGGCACTGAGGCCGCGCTGGAGATCAGCATCGCCCGCGTCGAGAAGTTGGTCCAGGCTTACCAGCAGTTTAAGCAGGTCGACTACACCGGCGAGGAGTGGAGTACTCCCCAGATGGAAGTCGCCCTCAAGAACCTGATCGCGGCCTACGGCAACGAGCAGATCTACACGCAGGTTCTCGCTGAGATCGATGCGCACCAGATGAGCACGGATCGCATGATCAAGTTCTTGGAGCACTTCGGCGTTCAATTCGAAGTGATCTACGTTCGCGAGGCGCGGATCACCTCTTCGTCCTCCTCTCCCGAGGAGTCGGACGAGCCCAACCAGGGTTCGACGGACACCCCGCAGGCCAGTGTCAAGGGCAACTTCACGAAGTTAACGCCCGAGGACATCGCTCAGATCCGCGCGAAGGTTCAGCAGTTCCTCGCTAAGGATCACCGGATCAGGGATCTGGAGATCATGATCAAGGAGATCGGCGAGGTTCTCAGCATGGGAGAGGCTCTTCCAGGAGTCCAAGCGCTCGAGAACGCGCTCAGGATGGAGCTGGCTGAGCTTCGAGCCATCAAGCCCGAAGGCGAGGGGAGTGATCCCACCGCTTCGGATAACCCGACCCAGCCGGTCATCTTGGACCAGCCCAATATCGGCAAGAAGGAAGAGGTGACGTTCGGTCAGGACGCCATCCCGCTCTCACAGAACTTGCCGACTCATTCGGATGTTCCCAACTGGGCTCAGATGTACAGCGACGCGCTGGCTGCTTGGAAGGCTGAGCATCCGGACGCGCACGTCTACATGGCTCAAGTCCAGGAGTTTCGGAGGGGGAGCGCGCACTCGTACGTGATCCTCATCCACTACCTCATCGACGATGAGAAGCCGGCGACCAAGCGCGTCGATCTGACTCAGGAGGAGGTTGACCATCCGATCTAGATCGATCATCGGCCAACAGAGAAAGAATCAGGCTGAAGTCCAGTCTGAGCTGGGTAGTGAGAAATCCCAGATCAATTCTTTAGGGAGGAGTAATGTCCACGAGGATGGATAGTCCTCTGCTGACCGCGAAGCAGGTTGCTGCGATTATCGGGAAGTGCGTGGCGACAGTCAGGCACTACGCCAACAGCGGGGTGATCGTAGTCTATCGCGTTCGTGGAAACGAGATGCGATTCGAACCCAACGATGTCGAGAGGCTTCAGAGCCTTCTTGATGACGGCTGGAAGCCCAGCTTCAAGCACTAGCCAAGGAAAGGGAATAGTCTATGCACATGAAGCGGTTCGACAAGTTCATCGGAACTCGGGTCCTTGCCGAGATCCTCGAGATCTCGATCGCCGAGGTCCGCAAGCTGGTTCGCAAGGGGTTCATCACAGCTTACCAGCTGTACTACCGGTGCGAGCTCAAGTTCAAGGAGTCCGACGTCCTCGCGTACATGGAGCGCGTCGATCGCGGCGAGCTTCCGGTCGTCGGAAACCCCAGCTGGCTCACACGCCGGCCCAGGGTTCTCGTCGCGGCCTGATCCAACCTTAGCGTTTGTTAGAGCTTTAAGTGCCTGCAAGCGCTTCAACATCACCTTCGGCATGCTCAGTGCAAGCCAAGGAGGAGAAGATATACTTTCACACGCGTGAAGACGTTTAAGTTCCGCGGAGACGCAGAGCATTCGTCTGCGCAGATCGACGATGTCATCAACACATGGCTGGAGATGAACTCGTTTCTCAGCTCTCCGGAGAATCTCGTTATGACCAAGGATGGTCGAGGGAATCTGGTCATTCAGATCGGATATATCTCGTCGAGCGAGATCGGAAGCTGGGGTCCACTCCCACTTTCTCGAGGTTAACATGGGAAAGCGTTTGATGCAGGTCGCATCCCTGGCAGGCGCTTAAATCCCAACACTCACCTAGGAGGTGAAGAAAATGTTTCGGACTAAGGCCTCAGGGCTTGTGGCATTCGGTGCATCTTTGATTGGTGTATCGATTGCCAATCGGCAGCATGATGTATATATCGATCCGACGATTGGATTGATGATCTCAATCTTCGTTGGTCTCGTGTCTGTGATCGCGCATGGTACCAACCGTATCGTCGAGGCTATCAACCAGAACAAGAAGTAGCTGAGGGTGGCCTTAGCGCAAGTTCACCTAGGAGGTTAATTCAATGGATGAGTATGTTTTCGCGTGGCTCTTCGTCGGCATCGTTGTCGTCTTGGGGATTGCCTCGCTCATTCTCATGTACAAGATCACCGGGAAGACCGGACGCCAGTAGGCGTCTATCAAGTTCACCTAGAAGGTGAAAACAGATCCCGCCTTCGCATCGCTTTGGCGAGGCAAGGCAATTCCGCAACTTTAATCCTAAGAAGCAGCAATGCTTTATGGAGACATGCTTCCTTTTGAAAGATTGGAAGAAATGGCGCAGTGAGTCCCTGGTGGGAAATAGGTGTAGTCACCTTCGAAGTTGTTTGAACCCAAATTAGCGGGATCAAACACCTCCGAGGTTACTTACCTCATCACAAAACACTGCGCCATTCTCATGCCCAAAAATCAGAATACTCGGAAGACTTATTTGTCTTCCTGAACTTGTTTCAGGATCAATTTCCTCTTGTTCTTTTCCGAGAAAAGAACCAAAATCTTTCGTCAAGTCTAGATTTGTGCTTTCAATCATTCGTTCATTTTATCGGGTGATTTCACCCCTTCCTCGACAAGTTTGCGAGGAATCCCCCTGATAATTCGCTCATTCTTTCATGCACAAATCTTCGAATTGATGACTCAAGTCATTATGTCTTGTGAAAAATTTGTTAGCAATTACAGTCGAAAAACGCTAAGCATTTCGAAGCTAGGCTTTACTTACGGAGGTTTTTGTCTCTCTGATTTTACCTATTTCTTCCAACTTATCATCGAGATCATCTTCTTCCACATTCTTTAAATCTACATTTTCTTTTGATACTGCCATCAGTCCGGTTATGATTCTTCTGGCTTTTTCTGCATCTCTTTTCCGAAACCAATTTAGTTTTACCACATTTTCTGCAAAGTTAGCATCGACTACATTAAGAGTTCCGAAAAATGGAGCAGTCTCTACATAAACGTCAGTAATATCTTTTACAGAAATTGCATGAATTCGTTCAGAGAAGAAGAATGGTCTATGAATAAAAGTGATTTTAGAGGTATCAATGATGATTTCTCCGGGTAGTAGAGGAACTATATTTTTTATTTTATGGACGATTTTCTCAGATTTATTTATGAGGCCATAGAATTTAAAAGTATTACGTCTATTTTCGCGTACAGTCTCACGCATAGCTTGTTGAATTCCTTCTTTTTCTGCATCTTTAAGATAATCTGACATTTGATCGCTGTTAATTCGATCGTTTGCCTGATTCAAGGCTTGAAGCTCAATAGCTTCTTGAGGATACTGCTCTTCTTGTTTGAGCGTTTGTTTTGGATTCATAAGGGACGCAGCAAGCCTGGTGGCTTTACCGCCTTTTTGTGAAATGGCCCTAACAACTCTCTGATAATGGGGGATCATAGGATCAATGAGGATTTGGCCTGACATGGACGGATTATGCCAGAAAGCAATTAAGAGAGCGTGTGAAGGATGTAGGAATTTTGTAGGAATTTTGGAGTAACTTAGGTAGTTAGATTGATATATTTTGATATGCATTCTTAAATCATATAGTATTAAACTATATAGCTTAAGAAGGCAAGCTATCGGTATGATTTTAACGTCCGGGAGGACGATAAAGACACGCAATTGTGTCAGCTCGCCTCGTCGCGCACTGCGCTTGGGTCTCCATGCTCACGTTTGCTCGCATTTCAACTTTGCGCTGGGCGCTCCTCTTCAAAATCCTTGCGGATTTTGAGCTTAGTACGTGTGGGAGCTCTTTCCGACCGAAGTCAGTCTAGGTTGGCTGGCCCAGGATGATGATGGTGTCAAGAGCAGTGATCATGATGATCACGGATGACGCGAGGCTTACTCGTCTGAGGAGTTTCATCCCGGGTCTATTCTCGTTCATGAACACGGCGAGCGAGGCAAGTTGGAACACAAGTATGCCAGCGATCGCGATGAAGGTAGTTACCGTCATTTCAGGTGTCATAGGCAAATCCCTTTCCGGCTTGTGCCGTTATGTGTTGATTGGAAGCAGGATGTTGAGCAGTATGCCAGCAAGGCTGAGTCCTGCGAGAAGCAGAGATAGAGCGCTTGTGATTAGGATGGTGAGCGTTCTGATCAGTCTATCCAGCATTGATTTATTGTTTTTGCTGGTGCATGTCAGATAGAAGCTGAAGACCACGAGGATTGCTATTGCTCCGTGAAGCCCGATTTTATGCGGATTTCGGAGTTCAGCGACCCAGATCGCTAGTTCATCCATTTTTTACTCCAGCTGCTGCCAGATGGCATAGACGAAGCTAGCCACGGCAGTTACCAGCAGGCTGTGATCCAGCGCGAGCCCAAAGGCTGGCAGGAACACAAACCCGATGTAGGGAATTGGAGCCCAGATGACTGATGCGATCATCACAACTGCCGTGAACACGTTTACTTTGTGTTGGAACGAAGTTACCGGGTGGTTATGAGTGACCTTGTAGTTGATGAACATGCCGACACCTGCCCAGATGGCAATTGCTGCCATGAAGGTGATCATGTCTGCGAACGGGTGCGGCTCAAACCGCGGCAGCTGTCTTGCGACAAGCTGAAGCGAGAGAGCGATGCCGAGCATCAGGAGTGCCTTGACGGCAGTTCTGCGCTTGGATTCTGGATCTCCCAGGTTCTTGCGGATCATCCTGAAGAAGGAGAACCAGAGGAACAGGGAGGTGAATCCGAACCCGATGGCGAAAAGGTTGGTCAGGGATTCCACGATGTATCCTTTCGTTTTTGGTTGGTTTAGTTTATACCGATAGCTTGTAAAAGTGCGGATGCACCTACAAGCATAGTCAGCACCCAAGCGTTTATGGGCGGGATTTTGCAAGCATGCAAACACGTTGCGGAATTATAGCTAAAATGAGGTATAAAAATCAAACTATGGGTTTTGAGAAGAAAAAAATAGCATAGGAAAGGTGGAGTGGGTTGGGGAGCGGCCGCCCGAGTCTGCTTGCGCAGAAACGAAGCGAACCGCCTCCTTCACCCTAACCGATGTTGCGGAACCCGAAGTACCACAGGGACGGTCGAACGCAGAAATTGCGTGCTCCGACCACGTAGTTCAGGGTCCAGTTGACGCCGTACGCGTTCACTGTCCAGTTGCCTCTGGGCACGACGAAGAGGTGGTAGGACCCCTTGTAGCAGAACTCACCTGTTGTGGTGTTCGTGCTCCAGTTGCCCTGGCCGTTCCCGAAGTACTCGAGTAGCTGGTTTCTACCGATAACAGGCTGCTTCTCCATGCTGAAGAAGCTGGCCTTGCTGTGGAAGCGGCGAACCAGTAGGCTGTGACCACAGATTCGCTGGCCGAACTGCTTCGTACGGGAAGAGAACTGGACTCTGGCCATCTCGTCCTTATAGAGGACAAGACAAGCTCGGTCTTCACCTTCGTAGGTGATGCGGCAGCCCTTGATGATCCAGCGAGATGCGCCGATGTGAGTTCCTGCGAGGAGTTACCTGATGGCTAGATCCTCGTCGGTTCCTTCTTGGTAGTCGCACTTCGCGTGTCGCGAGGTGACGATCTTGCCCAGGTCCTTGAGCTGGCTGGAGCTGGCTGCCGGGAAGGCAGCGCGAAGCTCTGTTTGGCTTGCGATCCGGTTGGTGATGCCCAAGTCGGGCGGTGCGCTTGCTGAGACCGAGGCCGCGGTGCCCATGAGGGTAGCGATCACGATCAGAACAAGAGCGATGATGCGCGTGCGGTTCATCTCTGTCCTTTCAGTTGGTACTGGGTTGATGCGGTTATGGCTTTCTAGCCGATAAACCCCCTTTCCTATGCTGTGAATGTGCTCGTCTTAAGCTTCCTTTGTCGCCGTGAGGCCGAGCCATGCAATAGGCGGGACGCTTTTAAACGGCCATAATTATACCACAGGTAAGGGTGATCATCAAAACTATAGGATTCAATTGTAATTCAATATTTATCGTTTATCAATTGATTTATAAAATTTCTTTGTGGGTGTGCATGCAGGAAAGGTATATGTTGGGTGGGTTGGGAGGAATCATCAGCGATTCGCGCGTCTGCCGCGTGTGGCAGAGTAGCAAATCGGAGATCATCCTCCCGCCCACTACTTGGGGTTAGCTTGGATCTGAAAGAGCTATCCGCGTCCTGAGCTGGAACGTGTAGGGATTGGCCTCGATGGCGATGAAGTGGTCGGTTACCAGCATGTAGCCGGCGGTGTAGGTGTGTCCGTCTACGTCAACCAGCCAACCCAAGGGCACCACGAAGATCTGGGTTGGGCCCTGGTATGAGGAGATCTCCTCAGCTCTGGGGTCCTGAAGCCAGAATCCGCCTAGCACTCGAAGGAAGTATGCTTGCGCATTGCTCCGAGGATTCCGGGGTGGCTTCCTTAGATCGTAGAAGCTTGTCTTCGGAGGCAGGAAGTACATCTGAACTTCGTTGGAGCGTAGTACTTGTCCCTGCTGCCAGATACGGTTTGGCCTGTTGGGCCTTGTACCGACTTCGTCCTTGCGGAAAACTATCCTTGCCTGCTTGTTGCCGAAGTAGATTGCCTGACAGCTTTGGGGGAAGACCCTCCAGAACCGGGACAAGGTGTCGGACCTTCTTGCAAGCTGACGCCTCGTGGGAGTGTCGCATTCGCTTTCCAGCGAGACACATACGCCTCGGGCGTTGTTGGCCTCGCAGTCCTCAAGAGGACTGGCAGGCAGGAAGCTGAAGTTGGCTTCAGCGTCCGGTTGGGTTCCTCGGCCTGACGTGGGGTCCTGCCCCAGAACTGGGAACGCGAGCGCGAGCGTCGCGAGCATGGCGAGAACCAGTGCAATCCTGTGCACTTTTACCTCCTGTATGTCTTTTGCCCTTCCTCAAGGATTGGGAATTTTCGGGTTTTACCCTCCTTTCCTGCATGCTGTTAATGAACTGCTATCCAACTTCTCTGTGGCCACATATGGCCAAATGACTTTGGTAGCACATTAGGGATAACATTCTAGGATCTTCATGTCAAGCAAAAAGTGGTACAATTTTCGTATGAATATCATTGTAGAAATTAAAAAAGGTTTGGAGCAGGCGCTGAAGGAATTGGGCGCTGAGGCTAAGGTTGAGGTTGTCATTCCAAATGATCTTTCAAAGGGGGATTTTACTTCAAATATTGCCATGAGGCTTGGCGGGAAATTAGGTGCTCCAATGGAAGCTGGAGAGAAAATTGTCGAGAAGATTCGAGGCCAGGAGATTCTATTTAAAAAGTTTGGGAAAATAGAGCTTGTAAATCCGGGGTTCATTAACTTCTACTTGTCTTCTGAGATAGTATCTCAAGCTCTTAAAGACAGCCTAAGAGGATTTAAAGCTGAAAAACGTGGTATACAGATCATGGAGTTTGGGGACTTAAATCCGTTTAAGGAGCCTCATATTGGGCATATCAGAAACTTTGCTTTAGGGGAGTCATTGTCAAGGCTATTTGAGTTCACGGGTATTGAAGTCAACCGCTTGAATTATGAAGGCGATGTAGGAATGCACGTGGCAAAAGCGATTTATGGAATTCAAAAGTCAGGTGAGTTTGAAAAAGTATCCTCAGAAGATTTGGAAGCTCGGGCAAAGTATCTTGGAAAGTGCTATGCAATTGGTGCAAAAGCATTTGAGGAAGACGAAAATGCAAAAAAAGAAATAGTTCTTATTAATACAAAAGTATATCAAAAGGATCCGCAAGTGGTCGAAATTTGGGAGAAAGGAAGAGCATGGAGTCTTGAATATTTTGAAGGTTTATATAAAAGGCTTGGGGTTAAATATGAAAAATATTATTTTGAATCTGAAATCGCAGAGCATGGAAAACAGACAGTTATAGGACATCCCAACGTGTTTGAAAAAGATAACGACGCGTATATTTTCCGCGGTGAAAAATATGGACTTCACACAAGGGTTTTTGTAAACAATCAGGGCAATCCGACTTATGAAGCAAAGGACCTAGGATTGGCTTTTGCAAAAGAAAAAGATTTCCCAATGGCTGAAAAATCTATCATTATGACGGCAAATGAACAGACAGAATATTTTAAGGTTCTGATAAAAGCGCTCGGGGAAATTGATGAAAAAATCGCGGGAAAAACTCAGCATTTATCTTATGGTTTCGTTGACCTAAAAGAGGGAAAGATGTCCAGTCGCAGTGGAAATGTGGTGTCAGGTTTTTGGTTGCTTGACGAAACCCGCAAGAGGATTAAAGAGCAGTTCCGAGATGTTCCAGAAGTAGTTTTGGAAGACATTTCGATAGGGGCTGTGAAATGGAGTATGCTTAAGTTTTCACGGACGTCAGATATAAAGTTTTCGATAGAAGAAAGTATTGATCTGGCAGGCAATTCAGGGCCATATATGCAGTACACATATGCCCGAATTATGAGTATTTTAGGAAAAGCACCAAACACCGATTTTGAGGCTATTTCCGTGAAAACATTTGGGCCCGAAATGCTAGCACTGGGTCGCTTGGTCTGCCAGTTTGATAGTAATATAAAATCGGCATCTGACACTTATTCACCAAATATTTTGACCGATTATCTATTTACTTTGGCCCAAAACTTTAATGCTTTTTATGAAAAGGAAAGGATCCTTGGAACAGAGGATGAGAAAGAAAAACTTATGATTTGCTTGTCCTTAAAAAACGTTATAGGACAGGGGCTGAATCTTCTCGGAATCAATACTCCGGAAAAAATTTAGCTACCCTGTTTAAATTTGAGAATAAACCTGATAGAATAATTCAATGAAATTTGCGAAGAAAGTTTTACCAAACGGTCTCACTGTAATTTCTGTCCCCATGCCCTCATTTGAATCCGCAACAGCATTAATATTAGTCGGCGCTGGATCCCGTTATGAGACTAAGAAAAATAATGGTATCTCTCACTTTTTGGAGCATATGGCATTTAAAGGCACAAAAGCACGCCCGACATACATGGAAATCGCAGGGCTTATTGATGGCATAGGCGGAGAATTCAATGCTTTTACCTCAAAAGAATACACCGGATATTATGTCAAGGCTGGAAAGAACAATATTGAGATTATAGTAGATCTGCTCTCAGACATGATCCAGAGTTCATTACTTGACGCAAAAGAGATTGAAAAAGAGAAAGGCGTAATTATGGAGGAAATTAATCTCTATGAAGACACGCCGATGAGGCATATTGGAGATATTTTTGAGAGACTTCTTTATGGAGATGTGCCTCTTGGATGGGATACAGCAGGAGAAAAAGATATTATCCGAAGTTTGAAGCGCGAAGATTTCGTGGCATACATGAAGTCTCTTTATAGTCCAGATAATATGACGATCGTATTTGCAGGAGGAATTGAGACTAAGGCTATGGAGAAGCTTGCGAAGAAATATTTAGGCTCACTTACCAAATTTAAGACCGCAAAAGCGTTACCAGTTAAGGAAGATCAATCTAAGCCTCAGGCTACAGTTAAGCATAAGAAAACCGAGCAGGCTCATCTTGCACTTGGTGTAAGGACTGTTGCAAATAATCACAAGGATAAATATGCTCTTAATGTCCTGGCTTCAATTCTGGGAGGAGGAATGAGTTCGCGCTTGTTTTCAGAAGTTCGTGAGAAAAGAGGACTTGCGTATTATGTCCGCACATCTTCAGACCATTATACTGATGCAGGATCTCTCGTGGTGACAGCAGGAATTGACCCTACGAGAATTGATGAGGCAATTCAAGTAATAGTTTCAGAGCTTGCTGATATCAGAGACGAAAGAAAACCAATTTCTGATGAGGAGTTAAGAAAGGCGAAAGAATACTTGAAAGGCCATTTGGTACTTGAATTGGAAGATAGTCGAAGTGTATCAATCTATTATGCAAGTCAACAAATGCTAGATAAAGAGATCAAGAATCCAGATGATTCTTTAAGGAAAGTTGATCAGGTCACTAAAGCAGATGTAATTAGAGTTGCCAAAAAATACCTTACAGATAAGACTCTAAATTTTGCTGTGATAGGAAATTTTGGAGAGACAAAGGCAAAGGAAACTGCCGATAGACAAAGATTTGAAAAACTATTAAAATTGTAAGCATGGAAAGAACAGTTGTACTCGTAAAACCAGATGGAATTCAAAGAGGCTTAATAGGCGAAGTCATCCACAGATTTGAGCGTAAAGGCTTAAAGCTAGTTGCACTTAAGATGGTTCCTCTTGGTGATGAGGTAATAGAAGCATGGTATGGTCATCATAAAGATAAGCCATTTTTTCCGGGCCTTAAGGCATATATGCAGGAAGTTCCAGTTGTAGCTATGGTCTGGGAAGGTTCGGGTGCAGTTGATACTGTGCGCAAGATGACTGGTGTTACGAAGTCTAGAGACGCAGAAGCTGGAACAATCAGAGGCGACTTTGGAATGAGTCAGCAATATAATCTTATTCATTCTTCAGAGAATCTGGAAGCTGCAGATAAAGAATTAGGTTTGATTTTCACTGAAGACGAGATCTTCGACTGGACTAAGAAGGATTCAGATACAATTTACCTTCCTGACGAGAGATAATTGTGTACTTAGCCAATACTAAATAACCATATAAATAACCTTCCATATAATTCAAATGGTAGATATAATGCCAGTGGAAGGCTTATAAGCGCTTCTACAATAACTATGCTTTTGTAAAGTTTGCTTGTTATCTTCTTTTTTCTTATGAAGAAAATTGAAGTAATTATTGTCATCCAGCTAAAAAACGTTATTAGTTCGAGGGGGCTGCTGCATGAGGACACATTTGGTTCAATCGGTTCACAATTTTCTACAAATTTAAATAAGTATGGGCCTATTAAGAAAAGAGTTGTATTTAAGAGCAAATATTTTTTTGCGACATAAAAGTTAATTATTGAAGAGGTTGGGTAGTAGGTTTGGATATTTCGCTGCCTGAGTTCTTTAATTCTTCATCAATCAGCTGTTTGAAGTCTGCGAATGTTCGAGGCTGAATCTGCTTTTTGCCGAGGAAAAATGTTGGAGTAGAGTTGAGGCCAAGTGCTATAGCTTCTGTTTCGTCCTTAAGCACGGAATCTTCTGCTTCTCTTGAGTTCATTAATTCGGCGAATTTTACCTCATCAAGGTCAATTTTCTTAGCATATCCTATGAAAATTTCTTTAGGATCACCCTGATTTTCCCAATCTGATTGGTTATCATAAAGAAGATCTTTCATTTCTTCAAATTTACCCAGTTTCCAGGCAGCATATGCAGCCCTGCCAGAAATTACAGCATTTTTATGAATGTTTCTAAGGGGGAAATGTCTATGCGCTATTTTTACCTGACCATCATATTCTGCAAGAATTTGTTTTACGGTTGGATTGTAGGCGGCGCAGGAGGGGCATTGGAAATCGGCATACTCGATTATTTCTATCTTAGCTTTGGGATCACCCATAACGATTTCGTCATTGCTTATTGCCCTGAGATTTTCCTTCACAACAGGCTCAGCTGAAGGTCCACTGTTTCCTGCGAGCTTAACCAGAATAGCGAGGCCGGCTACGCATGCAATTATGATGCCAGCCCAGATGGCAATCTTTTTCATCATTTCCGCTCGAGCTTGTTTTTTAAGATTTGATTCCCAGTTGGAATTGGAGGCTGGTTCTGGCGTGGCCTTCTTTTGCATCTTCTTATTTTATAAAACCCTGATTAAAAATCAATAGGGAATTACAATTTTTCATCTCGATATCAGCTATGGTAGAATATAATGTAATCTCTCAAAATGCTTGCATTTTGAAGAGGAGAAGCCGAGCCATAAAGTCTAAAGCCGAAGCTGTGCGAGGCTGAAGACACTAGGCCGTGCTTTGATGAGTTCCCGTAGCTCAATGGATAGAGCAGTCCCGTCCTAAGGGAAAGATTGGAGGTTCGACTCCTCTCGGGGACGCAGCAGCAATCTTCACAAATCTTACTATAAGCTTTTTTTAGCTTGAGAGATTAGCCTTCTGGTGGTATAATGTAGGCACATGGAAAGACAACGCCCTACAAGTCTAGAAATAAGAGAACAACCAGGTGAATTCTTAGTTATGGATCCGCCTGCTATTAACATGGCTAAGCTCATGGATCATACCGAGAGAGCGATTCAGCCTCCGAATTGGGAAGTTTATCAGAGTATTGATGGTCCAAACGGAAGAAAGCTTCTTAAGAAGTTTAGTCCTGACGGCATAGTTAGAGTAGTCGAGACTCATCCAAGTTATGGGGAAAGACTAACAGAGCATTTATATGAAGAAGGAGTAGAGGCTTTTAGTGAGGGCTACTTAAAGACAGATAAACGAAAGAATTATAGGACATTTGTAGGTGATTTGTTTATGGTGAGATATGACTTAAATGGTAACCCTATTCCTACTGCAGGAAATCCCAGCCTAGCTGAGGAATTTGGAGCTAGAGCCTCAGATATATTTAGCAGAGGAGGAAAAAGATGGTCCTCGGTAAAGCTTCAAAGATATTATCAGGAGCATGCTCATTCCTACGGCCCATATTCGGAATCAATATATACACCTTCTGCGTTGAGAAATAATACTACGACAAATATGGATTGGGTTCAGAGCTCACCTGTAATTGGCTCTGGGTTTGGTCAGGGTGCAGATTGGGCAGGTGCAGGGTGGAGAAGAACAGCTTCAGGTGGCATAAGGCGTCCAAGTATGCCGCATATAGAATCACCAATTAGATTTAAGACTGCAGCAGAGAGAAAAGCATATCTAGAGCAAACAGCAGAGGAAGCAAAGAAGCTGAAAGGTAAAGTTGGTTCAATTAGCGGAAGTTTAATTGATGGCGGAGTGGATGTTAGCGCAGCTACAATTGGTAGTGCAGTCGGTGGCGCACGTGCAACTCGAGGTTGGGTAGATAATAGGATTAGTCACGCTAGATCAAAGTTACCAGAGAGAGATAAAGTTACTGGTTCTATTAAGGGGACAGTTGATACTGGAGTAGGGAGAGCAAGATCCATAGTAACAGGCGCAGGTGATTTAGCAGCAGGAGTTGAGAGTAAATTAACAGTAGATGTTCCAAGAGCAGCGACTGAATTTAGAGGACGTTTTACTACAGCGGAAGAAAGAAGTGCAAAATGGGAACGCGATAAAGCAGCAGCTAACCGTTATAAAGAGAATGCTGCTCATGCTGTAAGATCTTCGGTCGATTTGGGAGCTGGAGGAACAAGATCTGTGGTTTTGGGTGCAGGTGAAAGATTAGGAGATTTTGCGGGGAGAGTTCAAGATGGTGTTGAGAATACACGCCCTGCTGTTGGAGATCAGATAGCAAAGGCTAAAGCAAGTAAAGATAATTTGGTAAGTGCAGCAGCAGCTGGTATTGAGAATGTGAGAAGTATAGAACTTCCTCATGTTGATGGTTTTAGGGATTCACTGAAAAGATTATTTGGAGTTGATAAGGAAATTGATGGCGCGATCCAAGTTGATGCGTCTGCTTCCGTGAGTTCTTCGGAATCAGCAAGCAAAGCTAAAGGTCGAGCTGTAATAGATGTATTTTTTAAAAAATTAGATGAAATTAAAGCTGAAAGAGATAGGCAAATTCAAATGAGAGCTCAAGTTAATCTAGGAAAACCAAATCAGCCTGATTTTATAGCAACAGGACTCAATAAGTTAAAAGGTGCTATCGGAGGGTTTCGGGAGTCTCGCGCAAATGCGCGAGCGAGTGGTGAGTTTGATAATTGGTCAGATCAAGATTTACAAGAATTCAGTCAAATAGCCAGCGATTTAGATAATGAAAGAGTTGAGGCAGAATTATCAGCTAGAGCTAAAAATGCAAAACCAAAAGTTGGACTTTCAGACAGAATTGCCGAAGGAATAAGTGCGATTCAGGAAAGATCAAGGGCTACTGATAATGCAACGCGAAGAGTAGCTGAGATAGCTGAGGCTATGCCAAGCGTAGATGTTTTGGGTACAGCTAGAGCAGCAGGAGGACGAACAGCGGACGCTGCAACTGCATTAGTTGGGGGAGTCGCAGTTCTTGGATATCTTGGGGCCAAAGGTTTGGGAGATGCTGCCAGCTTTATAGATGGTGAGGTTGGGAAAGTAACTGGAGCAATGACAGCTTCAAATAAAGAAGCCGCGAGAAGAGCAGCCGTAAAAATCAATAATATTGAGAATCCTAGTGCAAATATTGCTCTAAAAATTAAAGGAGGATTAGCTGGTGCGGGTGCAGGGGTTGTAAAAGCAGCTGGTTCTATGGGTAGAGGCGTAGGAAGAGTAGAAGATAAGATTGGAGAGATTGGAATACCGATGGTTGAAGGAATGGCAAGAGGAATAGATAAAGCAGTAAGATTGCCAGGCACAGCTGGTAAAGCAGGATTAGAAAGCGCACAAGTACTAAGAGATACAGTTAATGAGAGAAGAAATCGCGGAAAAGAAATATCTTTACCTCCAGGAGTTACAATTATTGAAGAAGAAACAGGTGTGCATGAAGCTGCTCGAGCAGCTATAAGAGTTGGCGATGATAGAGATCCTGATTTTGGGAGAGCTCCTTGGGAAAGATCAGATTGGGTACCGCCTGTAGATCCAACAGCTGAAACGAAATCATGGGAAACACCAGCAGCAACAGGTGCTGAAGCAGTTTCGGCAGATGAGGCTAGATCAAGTGTAGCAGTTGAAGCTCCTCCATCTTTTGATCTTGACGATACTGTGCCGTATATAGTTTTTGAGCCCCATGGAAATGGAAATGGCCATAAAGTCATTTCTCAACCAATTATTTATAAAGGAGGAAGAGATCAACATGGCCAGTTTGTTCGTCAAAAAGACGGATTAAATAAGGTTATGGAAGATGGAAAAGATTATAGCTCTTTGGCGCGAATAGGGGAGCCGGTTGAGGCTTAAATTGTGCTACTATTAATGCATGACTGCTGCCGAAAAAAAGTTTTTTGTTCTTCGTTCGATAGGTAATTTCTTACTCCTTTTTGCGATTTTTGGAGTATTCGCCACATTTGGTCCAGCGCTATATTTTGAAGGTCAATACAGGATTGCACAGGCTCGTGGAGTGACATTTGAAATAGCAGATGCAGCCCCACAAGAAGAGAAAAAAGTTTCTCGTCCTGGTTTTGGAGATCTTTTGGTAGGTTCAAAAGTACAGGAAATAACACCGCCCAATGATGACTTTAGTATTGTTATTCCTAAGATTGGCGCTTCTGCAGCAATAATTCCAAATGTAGATCCAAGTAGAGAAGAAGCTTTCCAGCCAGCGCTTACCAAGGGCGTAGCTCATGCGCAGGGCACTTATTTCCCCGGTCTTCCTGGGAATATTTATCTTTTTGCCCATTCTACGGATAGCTTCTGGGATGTTGGACGTTATAATGCAATATTTTATCTTCTTAAAGATCTTAAAGAAGGGGATGAGATCGCAGTTTTTTATCAGGGTAAGCGTCACAATTATTACGTAACAGGAAAGCAGGTTGTGGATGCAGATGATGTAAGCCATATTACTCAGGCAAATACCGGAGATGAACAACTTATACTCCAAACCTGCTGGCCTCCAGGAACTACATGGAAAAGGCTATTGGTGTTCGCTAGGCCCCGCAATACAGACACCATCTTTAAGACTAAAGAATGATATAATCTGCGCATGACAGAGCGCGCAAGGCCACCGATAAGCTTAGACATCAGGCATGGAGAAAGATATGATGTTCTCGTAAACCTCGCAGCGGATGATCCAATGGAGGCACAGAGAGTTGCAGGGATGGTAGAAGAAGGTATTAGTGGTTGGCATCATGTTATTCCCAGCAATGAACCAAGAGATAGTCAATTCTATGTAGATCACATCCCAAACCCTTTATTTATTGCAAAAACATCTCATCCTTTAAGAAGAAGACTTACGCCGGCAGATGTTCGGGCTATTGAGCCAATAACAAGAGAGCTTATTCTTGCGCCTGAAATAAAGAATATTTTACGATCAAAGCGAGGAAGAGAAATTGGATCAAGATATGGAGTTCCCGATCTGAGATATATAGAGCCTTTAGTGGGCATAATTGATAGAGAAAAGAAAAGAAAAGTATTGGTTTATAAATATTACAAGGGGTGGGATACGAGTGTTGCGATACCTCCGGGAGTTAATTTGTTTGGTTTATCTAGAGATTTAAAAAAACATTTTGGAGAAGAAGGAATTGACGCAGCAGATTTAGGCGTAAATCAATGGATCAAGCCATCAGGGGAAGAAGGAGCAATATATTTGCTTGATGCTGAACTTTATCGCCGAAAAGACGCCTGAATTTGACAAGATCTTGTAAATCCGCTAGATTAATCTAATATGTCAGATTCAACAAGATCAGAATTACTTCCAACTTCACCAGCGGATCGTTTGGGATCGACTCCGACAACAACATTAGAAGTTCCAGCTGAAGAAGACGAAATAGGTCGTAATGTGACAGTTAACCTCAAGCAACAGTTTCGGTTCCAGATTGGAAATCTACGGCTCCCGCAGGTTTTGGTACTTTAAACGAGGCTCCAGCAACAGCTTTGCCAGATACTCCTGAAGGAGCAACAAGTCCGGAAACACCGACTACAGAACCAGTCTCAGTTCCTGTGGCTGAAGTTAGAGCCGATGAGGCTTCTGAAGTTCCTGCAGGCCCAGCTCAAGTAGGTGGAATTCCTGAAGATTCTCAGCTAGCAGTCGAGCCAGTCGTGCAGCCTTCTTCAGGTTCTAAGGTACCGCAGGTTATACCAAGAAGTGATGTGGCAGCATTAACCCCAGAGCAGGCTCAAAGTCATGGGCCTACCAATTTACCAAATCCAAGCCTGATGGAAAGACTCAGGGAAAAGCTTAATCTTAATATTGGTACACCTCCTCCACCCATTCCAGAGGCACAGCCTTTGCCTGATGCCACGACACCAAATCAGGTTTCTGAGCCCTCTGCTAGCTAATCGTTTGAATTTAAATTAAGGAAGATTTACTTAATACTTATCGTGTAGAGATTTGGGGCAATTTTGGTATTTCCCAGACTTGTTAGGATAACAATTCTTGTGGCATCAGGCCATGGGAATATATAGTCCTCAATAAATGGTCCTGCGTAGACTACAGTGTCATTTAAGCCATCAAAATCCATAATATGTACTTCTTTATCTTTGACGAAAATAACATGCTTACTATCCGTAAACCAACTGTATGCTCCTTGGAAATTTCTCGAGTTCATTTTATAATTCCTGTCTTCTTTAACGTCATAAACATAAATTCCTTCTTCACTTATGGATCTTGTTTCAGGGGTAGAATTAACACCGACAAGTCTAGGTTTAATTACAACAGGAAGAGATGCAGAGCGGGAAGCGGTATAAAGAATCTTATTCTGGTCTGGAGAGAAAGCCATTATCTGGAAGTTTTCAGCTGCCATTTTTCTAACGGCTCTAGGCATAGAAGTAATAACTGCTTTTTCTTTATTTGTCTCAAGTTTTGACCATGTATCATTTACGCCATTTATTGTAGAAGTTACATTGTTAGGTGGATTATTGGCACGGTCTGTATCAAGTAAATATGTGGTTTGTAATTCTGGATTTAGAGTAGAGGAGATTGTAGCGATTAAATCTTTTCCATCCGGAGACCAGGTGATCTTGCTTGAGGAAAAAAGATCTGAGCTATCATCAACTACTTGGGTGGAAGAACTCTGAAGAGTGAGGAGCGGATTTGATTTCATGTCAAAGACATAAATTCCATTTGTTTCAGTGCTTTGGTCTGATACATTAAATGCTATTTTGGTTATGGTAGGATCTATAATTGGTGCAGATGCTCCAAGGTCAGTTATGCTTTCGAGTTTTGGAGCAGTCGGGATAAGAAGTGCTTCAGCTCTACTTACTGTTTCGTTCTCAATCTTTATTCTCTTCTCCCATGGGAAATAGCCTTCTTTAAAGATTTTTATTGTATATTCACCAGGGGGAAGATTAATCGTATTATCTGTTGCGGTTTTGAGCTTGCCATCTACAAGAACCTGAGCTCCATCAGGCAGACTTTTAGTTACAAGTAGTCCAGTTCCTTGGAGCGCTATTTTTCCAGGTTCAAAGCCAAATCTATAGCCTTTGCCATAAAGCACAACGCCAATTGTAGCTACGACCAGGCAGCAGAAAATAACTACGGAAAATGCAAGCTGTTTGTTTACCTTCTTCACTTCTAAGTGAAATTATACGACTAAGTAAGACTCCCTTGCAAGTCAGTGGGGGGATGCTATAATGGGTTTTAGCTCATAGCTGAATTTGATATATATTCAGTATATTCAGATATGGTTTTTGACTCCAAATGTCTTGAGCCATCAGTGTGAAAATCCGCAAAAAGCATTGAGCAAGACGCATGAAATTTTCAAAAAGAATCGCCATTGATCTGGGAACTGCAAATACTCTTGTTTATCTTGGGGGAGAAGGAATTCTCATAAATGAGCCTACGGTTGTAGCTGTAACTGCAGAAGATAATAAAGTTGTTGCAGTAGGAAAAGAAGCTAAGGAGATGCTTGGCCGCACGCCAGGAAATATAGTAGCGATGAGGCCGCTTCGAGATGGGGTAATAGCAGACTACACAATAACTGAGGCTATGCTTTCATATTTCATAGATAAAGCTACGGGCGCATCAAGATTCTTCAAGCCTGAAGTTATGGTTTGCATTCCATCAGGTGTTACTCAGGTTGAGCGCCGCGCGGTGCTTGATGCAACCATGAGCGCTGGAGCAAAGGTTGCATATCTTATTGAAGAACCTTTAGCTGCTGCAATTGGTGCCAAAATCCCTATCGCGCAGCCTACAGGGCATATGGTTGTAGATATGGGCGGAGGTTCTAGTGAATGCGCTGTAATCTCACTTGGTGGGGTTGTGGTGCATCATTCTGTAAGGGTTGGAGGAACCAAAATAGATGAGGCGATCGCGAATTACACAAAGAAAAAATTTAATCTTCTAATTGGTGAAAGAACAGCAGAGGAGATTAAGATCGAGATAGGCACAGCACTGGTTGAGGATAAGAAGGAATCTGATGAGAAAACTTTGGATATTCGAGGCCGCGATAGTATTACGGGTTTACCTCGAACGATTACGCTTACGCAGACTCAAGTGAATGAGGCTATTTTGCCTGTTCTTTTAGATATTGTTCAAGGTGTTAAAGGTGTGCTTGAACAAACTCCGCCTGAGCTTGCGTCTGATATTATAGATAAGGGAATTGTTATGAGCGGCGGCACATCTCTACTTCATAATTTTGATAAACTTATGACTAAGGAGACTGGAGTTCCTTGTCACGTGGCTGAAGATGCACTTCTCTGCGTAGTTCGCGGTACTGGAGTCGCACTTGAGAATATTGAGCTCTATAAAAGGAGTATTTCGCGAAAATAGGCACAGCTTTTGATAAAGACCTGTAGTAGATTTCTGCCCAATGAAATTACTTACCAAATCAAGCAAAAAGACCACATTTTTCATACAAGCCTCTGTATATAGTTTATATATAATGCCTGTAATTATGTTTAGCACTATATTAGGCACAGATCCTCGAAAGCATGCCTATATCTTGAGTAACTCTTATACCCATAAAGGCTATTTTTTACATCGTGGATCTGATATAATATGACTCATAGTATTCCTGTGGAAATATGAAAATAAAAGACGTAATTTTACAGATTGAAGACCTAAGTTTTCAAGAAACCCTAGAGTATTTAACTGAAAAAGCGAATAAAAACAGTGGGAAGACATTTGTTGTTACAATTAACCCCGAGATTATTATGCTTGCCCGACAAGATGCGGAGTATGAAAAAGTACTTAAATCAGCAGATTTAGCCTTAGCGGATGGAGTAGGTGTTATATGGGCGGGCAAGATGTTTGGAAAACGCTTTAAGGGTAGAGTGCAGGGGTCTGATTTAGTTGAAAATCTATCAAGATCAGTTGCAAAAGAGCCTATAACGGTGGGCTTTCTTGGAGGTAAGCAAAACGTAGCAATAACAGCAGCTAAGTGCTTGAGAGAAAAATATCCTGAACTTAAGGTAGCTTTTACTTTGGAGGAGTGGCCAAGTGGGGAATCTCGTTTGAAGTGCGACATTCTTTTTGTTGCCTTCGGTTCTCCAAAGCAGGAAAAGTGGATTTATGAAAATTTACAAAAAATTAATGTAAAAGTGGCAATTGGTGTCGGGGGAGCATTTGACTACCACTCGGGATTAGTTATGAGAGCGCCAAAGTTTATGCGCGATATAGGCCTTGAATGGTTGTTTAGATTAATACGTCAGCCATGGAGAATAAGAAGACAATTGAGGCTAATTAAGTTTGTCTATTTAATTTACAGAATGCGAATTATAGGGTAATGTGTTATAATTCAGCTTCCTTATGAAAGTACTTTATATTTACATGTTTCCCTTGTGGGGAAACGGGTCAGGAACATGGTTAAGGCGTCTTACAGAATCTTTAAAAAACAAATATCCTGAGGATTTTGAGGCTGCAATCGTTGCACCAGATAAGAGAAAACTTAACTTTGCTAAAGTTTATGGAATCAAGCCTCCTCAAATGGGGGTCTTTGTTGGAAATCCTGAGCTTCCTGGTGAAAAGAAATATGCGGATTTTACAAATAAGCAAATGGTGGAGATCTGTAATTATTACTTTTCTGAATCTGCTAAAGCTATTGAGGATTTTAAACCAGATGTGATTCATGTTTTTCATACAGCATTTCTACCTTCTTTTACTCGAATACTTTCTAACTTATACAAGATTCCATTTATTATTACTACACATGGCAGTGATCTTTATTATTTCAAAGAAGATAATAGATGGCTTGGTACGACAGGTACTGCGTCTGAAAAAGCAAAATTTATAACCGCAAATAGTAATTTCACGAAAGCATGGTATTTACAGATGTTTCCCACAGTTTCACCAAAAAAGACTAAAATCATTCCTGCAGGAATAAGTAATAACAGTGATTTTAGCAGGGATGTAAAATGGATAGATAAAAAATATAAATTTAAGCACGATAAGATGGTTCTTTTTACGGGCCGCTTAACAGTGCATAAAGGCGTTGAATATCTAATTAAGGCTGCAAGACAAATAAATGCTGAGATTGTGCTGCTTGGAGACGGACCAGAGCGCAAGTATTTAGAGTCTCTTATAAAAAAATATAAATTGACAAATGTTCATATGCTTGGGTATTTTTCAGAGAAGGTAGATAAAATTAATGATTTTTATCTAAGAGCTGATGCTTATGTCGCGCCGAGTGTATGGAATGAGCCTCTGGGGCTGGTTATTCTAGAAGCTATGGCTCAGAAAACGCCTGTGGTAGTTACTAGAAAGGGTGGAGTCAGTACCATAGTAAAAGATGGACATAATGGTTATTTAGTAAGAGCAAGAAGTCCAAAAGAAATTGTATTAAAGGTTAATCAATTGCTGGGAAATGATAATCTTCGTCATAAAATGGGAGAGAATGCCTACAAGACAGTTATTCAGCGGTTTAGCTGGGACAAAATTGCTGGAAAGTTCTATAATCTATATAGATTATCTGTCAATGTCAAAAAATAAAATTTATATAGTCGTTTTGGGTGGGGGAATTGACCCCATGGGAAAACTTCCAGAGCATCAATACTTAAGATTAGATCAGGCGATAAAGCTTCATTTGTTAAATCTAGATTCAAAAATAATTTTATGCGGGAAGTTCAGTTTTTTGTACGGGAAAGATCGTCCCCCTATTACCGAAGCCCGAAAAATGAGAGAATATTTGCTTGAAAAAGGCATAGATTCAAAACATATCTTAATGGAACAATTTTCCAAAGATACGATTGGAAATGCCTATTACTTGAAAAAATATATTCTAAAGGGTAGGGGTTACGAAAAATTAATAATTATTACCTCCAGGTTTCATTTGGAAAGAGTAAAGTTTATTTTTAACAAATTTTTTAATGAAACTAAACTGGAATTTGTGGCTGTTAAAGATTTAGAGTCGGGAGAAAAAGAGAAAGAAATAATTAAAAGACAAGAGTATTTGTTAATTAAAACTCAAGATTTACTTGCCAAAATGAAGACAGGAGACGGGGATTTTATGAAGTATCGGATATATAAAACCCAATTTTATAAGGAAACAAGACCTGATTGGGTAAAGCAGTTTGTGGCAAAGGGAAAATAAGATAAAAGGTTTACTTTCTTCTCTAAAAGCATTAATATTTCAATATGAAGATTCTTCTAGTATCTACCTTGAAGAGAAGGGTAGGGGAAAACGTTACAGCCTCAAGATCCAGGATTATTTATGAGATCGCTTTAGGGCTTAGTAAAAAAGGAAATGAAGTTAGTTTGCTAGGAACCGGAGATAGTGAAGTTTCAGGCGTAAGGATAATCCCAATACTTCCTAAAGCGTTTGTGGATTTACCTCCAGCAGAAAACCCTTTTTATGCTGAAACATCGCACCTTGTTAGGTTATCTAAGAAAATAGAGGAAATCTCCTCTGATTATGATGTGATTCATAATCATACTTACCCTGAATTTATAAATCTAATGGCTTTGTCAAACATAAAGACACCAATGGTAACCACTGTGCATGCTCAAGCCACTTCTGAATTGGACGATGTTTTGTCAACGTTTACTGATGCAAATTTAATTTCAATATCTGAATCACATAAGAGTGAATTCTTAAAAACCAAGTTTTATAAGAGAATATACAATGGAATTGATACGAATATTTTCTCTTATGAAAAAGAAAAAGACGATTACTTACTATGGATTGGCAGGCTTTCAAAGTCGAAAAAAGAAAATGGAGAATATTTCGATCCAAAGGGGGTTAAGTGGGCAATTAAGCTTGCTCAGGCTACAAATGAGCGACTTTTGATAACTGGGAACGTAGAAGATCCGAAGTTTTATGAATTAGAAGTGAAACCACATTTAAACGATAAGATTAAATGGGTAGGTCCAATTTCTGTAGAACAAAAACTAAAGCGTGAAGAAGTTGCGGATCTTATGAAGAAAGCAAAAGTATTTTTGATGACTATTAATTGGAAAGAGCCGTTTGGGCTAGTCATGGCTGAAGCTATGAGTTGTGGTACACCAGTAATTGGATTTGATCGAGGGGCAGTATCAGAAGTGATCGCAGATGGAAAAACAGGATATGTAGTTGATCCTGACACAGGAGTAGATGGATTAAGAGATGCATTATCGAAGATCGATTCAATAAGCTCAGAGGATTGTAGACAGCATGTTGAAGATAACTTTTCAATTGAAACCATGGTTAAAAATTATGAAGACGCATACAAGGAGTTGATAAATTAAATGAAAAAAATTGCACTTATGCATTATGCATATCCACCAAATTTTGGAGGAGTTGAAAATCTTTTACGTGAACATGCATTGGTATTAGCAGGTTTAGGTTATGGCGTAAAAATCCTTACAGGATCTGGTGAGGAAAAGGATAAACGTATAGAAATAGTAGAAGACCCGAAGCTTGGAGCAATCCGAGTTTTCAATCCCGAAATGCAAGACAAGATTGAAGAAAAAGGAGAGTTCATGGAGGGTTTTGATGATTTATCTAAAGATATTGAAGGAATATTAGAACGAGAGCTGGCGGATTGTGATGTGATAATTGTTCATAATGTCATTACGCTTATTCATAATCTTGCACTTAATAAAGAGCTAAGGAATTATTTTAAGAAAAACCCATCGAAGAAAGTAATCCTATGGACTCATGATAGTAAATACATCACTGAAGAAAGGGTAAAACCCAACCTACCCGATATTTATCATACAGATGAAGTTAATAACTTACTTGCTGGACCGATTGAAAGCGCACAATACGTAGTAATATCAGAAGTTTTTAGAGATTTGGTAATGAAAGTAATGGATCTTGATCCTAATCAGGTAACAGTTATTCCTGGTGGAGTTGATTTGAAGAGTTTTGTTGGGGCAAGTGATAAGTTATGGTCTTGGTTAATGTCAAAGAATATTTTGGATAAATTCCCAATATTCTTCTCACCTTCAAATATTCTGGAGAGAAAAAATCTTGAATATGACATAGATATTTTTTCTGAAGTCAAAAAGACGCATCCTGATGCTTTTTATATTATAAGCGGTAAAACCTCAGCCCACAGAAATACTTCGGAATATAGATCAAAACTTGGGCAACAAATAGATAGACTAGGTTTAAAGGATAGTGTATATTTTTTGGCTGAAGAGCTTAATTCACCACTTGAACATGATGACATAAAGGCATTATACAGGCTGTCTGATGGTATACTTTATTTAACTAAGAGTGAGAATTTTGGAATTCCAATTATAGAATCAGCAATATTCAAAACTCATATTTTTACATCAAATCTGCATGTTTTTAAGGAAATTGCAGGTGAGCGAGGGATAGAATATATTGATTATAAATCGATATCTCCAGAAGAAGCATCTAAAAGAGTGCTAAGTAATATTGATCAATCAGACTATATTAAATTAACTAGTGATGTAAGAAGAAAGTATAATCTTCAAAGTCTGCTAGAGGAAAACCTGATTCCACTGATAGAAAAATAATTAATCTTAGTATAAGAGAGTATAAATGATAATATGTTAAAGGAAAGAGAAGGATAATCATAAATGAAAATTGCATTTGCTAGTCTTGTGAATAGAAAAATTGAAGAAAACGCTAAAGGGGGCACAGAGACGTTGACATATAGTCTTATTGAGGGGTTAGCAGAAAGAGGACATGATATAAGCCTTTACGCTTCATCAGACAGTAAAACTAGCGCTGAGAATAAAGGTACTGCTGATTCTTCTACAGCATCTTCAATAGCATTACATGAAAAGCTAGTACATCCATATAGGTTATTAGTTGCAAGAAATTTAGCTCTTGATTCAGATAATTATGATATTATTCATGATAGTATTCTTAATACATATTTAGTTTCTTCATTTGCTCCTTTTATAAAGAAGCCTATTGTTCACACAATTCATAATTTATATTTTACCGATCCAAAATTTACGAGTCTAATGAAAAATATAGGATTTCAGGAAAATCAGAATTTTGTTTTTATATCAGATCATTCAATGCGCTACGCAGAAGACATGCCTAACGTAAATAAAATTTATAACGGTATTAATTCAAAATTTTATACTTACAATGAAGACGCTTCTGATTATCTCTATTGGGTGAGTAGATTAAACTATGATAAAGGAGCTAAGGAGGCAGTAGAGGCAGTGAGTAAAACTGATAAAAAACTTGTAATACAAAGTGAAATTCGAGGAAATGAAGAAAAGGAATATTTTGAAAAGTATATTTC
>Ga0163151_10001052_pt1 | contig 47709 bp, 43 predicted proteins | sample OliLakLV19MP5IB2_FD_145596 | JGI IMG/M metagenome (GOLD analysis project Ga0163151, IMG submission 145596) | Freshwater microbial mat bacterial communities from Lake Vanda, McMurdo Dry Valleys, Antarctica - Oligotrophic Lake LV.19.MP5.IB-2 | ecosystem: Environmental > Aquatic > Freshwater >...
ATTTTTTCATGTTGTTCCTTTCAGTGTGGTAACTAAAAGTGTGACATGACTTTGTTGCCTGGCCTTTATCTAATTCCTTTAACCTATTGCAGTAATATCTTGAATTCGGGCTACTCGCATTATCATCAATAAATATTGACATCGCTACATTTGACCTATAAAAAAGTAATCAATGAAACGAAAAAAATCATCCGGTAGAAAAAATCAGCAACTTTTGTTGGATCAATCCTTTAAATTTAAAAGATATTTTGGTGGAACACTGCTAAAAAACTCAAATGCTAAGACGGCAAGACCTATTTCCACCAAGGAGGCCATGCATATCGTGATGAGATCTAGTCTTGCAAAAGGAAAGCATTCGATGCTGCAAAAGAATTTGGCTCATAAAATTCGAATGACTATTGACATGCAGGCGAAACGCTTTCACGTCAAAGTCTATGAATTCGCCAATGTGGGAAATCATATTCACCTACTTGTCCGCGCAAGCCATAGGGACCTATTTAAGGGCTTTTTACGAGCGATCAGCGGTTTGATTGCCCGAATCTCTCTCGGAGTTGAGCGCGGTTGCGCTAAGGCCCTGAAGTTCTGGGATCAGAGGCCATTTACCCGAATAGTGTCATGGAAGAGAGACTTTGAAGGTGTAAAAAAATATGTGGTCCAGAATTTTAATGAGGCTATGGGGTTTATTCCTTTTACACCCAGAAAATATATGTCAAAATATATCTCAACGGCGTAAGAAGAGGACCAAGATATGAAAAGTTTTTGTCTTATAACGATGATTTTGTTCACTAGTGCCTGCACAGGACAGCCGAAAACCCTTCCGCCAGAAAGCAAGTACGAAGAGTATACTAGCTTAATGTTGAATGTGGGCAATAAATTTGTTGAAGAAACCGATGCCAAAAAATTACATAAAGCTGCGGTTTCGACCCAAACAGTACGCTTAATTTCCTGTTCTGATTTTAATGATGAATGTTCCCTCTACGGCAAATTTATTTCTCTGGTTATTCAATCGTCTGCCGATGGGACACTAGCTCCTTCGGAACGAAAAGAACTCCGCAGCCGCTTAGCAGAATTGCGAGCTGCTATCGAAACGGGAAAAAAAAAGCTCCATGAAGCTTGGGCCAAGAAAAAAACCTAAAGCACGTTTAGAAGTTTTTGATAAATTCCACCGAAAGCGCCATTACTCATAATTAAAATTACGTCTCCGGGCTTAGCACCCAGTTTCAAGTGGGTCACGATGGCATCTACATCACTAAACTTTTTTGACTTAACACCCTTAACGCTAAGGGCTTCGACAATGCGATCAGACGATAAGCGGTCGGTCTCAATAATATTAGTCTGGTTGTAGGGCTCAGACAAAACGACTTCATGGCTTGAACTAAAAGCATCAACATAGTCTTTTTCAAACATTTTTCTCCGCGAAGTTGCCGAGCGCGGTTCAAAAACCGAAATAACTTTTTTAGTGGGATATTTTTTCTGAACGGCCTCTACAGTGACCTTAACAGCGGTAGGGTGATGAGCAAAATCCTCAATGACCGTAATGTCATTGGGACTTCCTAGCACTTCTTGTCGGCGTTTCACCCCTTCAAATGTAGCCATTGCCTCTACAGCCTTTTTTAAATTCCATTTTCTTTCTCTAGCCATGGCATAACATCCCAATGCATTAAGCAGATTGTATTCGCCAAACATCGGGATCTTTATGCGATCTGCAAGTACTCCATGTTGAAGGACCTCGAACTCCGTATAGTTATCAGTTTGCACAACTTTTCCTAAACGGTAATCGCCCTCAGTCCGACCATAAGAAATACTTTTAACAGCTCTGCCCGTTTTCAAAAGTTTTTTAATGTTTTGGTCATCGGCGTGATAGACAAGTAACCCCTCGTTAGGAATCTTATCTAACAATTGCTGAAATGCTTTCATGACGTCATCAAGGCTATTGTAAATGTCAGCATGATCAAATTCCACACTCGTTAATATTACAAAACGAGGTTTATAATATATAAACTTAGGCACCTTGGCAAAAAAGGCAGTGTCGTATTCATCACCTTCTATAACAAAAACAGTACCCTCAGGTTTTCTAAAGGAATGTGGAAAATTCTTGGGTATTCCGCCAATTAAAAAACCGGGCTTATATCCACATTTGTCGGCCAACCAGGCTAAAAGAGCTGTAGCTGTCGTTTTACCGTGAGTGCCCGCCACCACATAACTTTCTCGATCATTGATGACTAACTCTCCTATCATCTCCGGCAGACTTTTAAAGGGTATTTTCATCTCTTCGAGTTTAATAGCCTCAGGATTCTTTTTTGTAATAACGTTGCCCACAATCACTAAATCTGGCTTGGGATCGAGATTCTCTGGCTTATATCCCAGCTTAATATTAATGCCGAGCTCTTTTAACTGAGTGGACATCGGCGGATAAATATTTTCGTCACTTCCAGAAACCTTATAACCCATGTCACGTAATATTCCGGCCAGACTAGCCATAGCTGTACCACAGATGCCCATCATATGAATGTGAGCGTTTTTCTTTAAAGCACCAATCAACATTTGTTACCTCACTAACGTACGAAACACCCAATCGTGTATTTGGGGTCTTAAATCATCGCGAAACCTAAAGTTATCTCTATCCGGATAAGTCCGATTACTTAGTATTACGATCAATAAGTCAACCTTAGGATCAAACCAAATAGAGGTACCAGTAAATCCCGTATGCCCAAAAGCCTCATCCGAAAAAAAATGCCCGCAGCTGGATTTGGGACGAGAGGGCTTCATAAAACCTAACCCCCAGTCCCCTTTATGCGTCGATTTACTCGTAAATAGCCTTAGCGTAGATTGTCTAAAAATATCACAGAACCCAATACCATCAAACAATGTCTCGCGAATTTTTAGCCCCCACTCGCAGAGATCATTCATATTCGAAAAAAGTCCAGCGTTTGAAGAAACTCCCCCGAGTGCCCAGGCGTTATCATCAAAAACTTCCCCTTGAATTTTTTTCTTGCGCCACTTACAATTTTCGCTAGGCGCATAGGCTTCTGATGAATTTATTGAGCGGTTTCTCCAATGAAAATTCATATCTCTTAAGCCATATTGAAGATTAAGTTCATGCCAGATTTCAACAAGGTTTTTTTCGCAAACTTTTTCTAACAAACATCCTAATATCATAAAATTAATATCCGAATAAAGAGACTTGGAGTTATCTCCCAAGGGCTCGCCTTGTAAAAGTGGCCGCAATATTTCAGAGTACGACTTGTCTTGATTACTGGGGTCTTTGATGATCGACGAATAATAGGGATTCCATGCCTTTTGACCCGAGCTATGATTGAGGAGTTCTTTAATAAAAACTTTGTCATGGGGATACCAAGGTAAATATTGTTTTACAGTTTGGTCGATATCTATCTTTCGTTCTTCATAGAGTTCCATAATTTTAGCGGTGGCAAAAATAATTTTAGTTAGACTAGCAAGATCGTAAAACTCATATGTTTTTCCGGCCAATTCGTCGATTTTCTTGTGTCCTTGAATATAGGCCCGTACACACACCCCGGGGGTTACGCCGTGGATTCCCTCTTCAAGTAGTTTATTCAGAGACGTACTTTTCATTTCTGTATACCAGTGTCGATTTTTATTTTTCCCATACTTTTCTGGCTGTTTTTTCCTGGGGCACCGCAAGTCAAAGTGGCCTTGGTATTTAGGGGTATCGGCAGTTTATCTTTACCATGCCCAGCCTTCAATCCACAAAATACCGGAAACTTTTGTGCCTTAGCAAAACGTCCAATTACAGGCCAAACCTTATCGCTGCCATCGGGCTCACTTCCCTCAATAAATGCACCAAAAATAATGGCCTTCACTTTTTTTAAAACGCCATGTTGTTCTAAAAGTTTGAGGCACCGATCGATCCGGTAGCCCCGCTCACCGATATCCTCAAAAAATAAGATAGCGCCCGCGGTGTTCACCTGCCAAGGCAACTTTAACGTGGATACAAAAACAGTCAAATTGCCGCCTAATACTTTCGAGTGGATTTTCTTTTTTCTTTTGGCAGCAGTATTCATGGGGATTAGCCCCCCATAAACCACCTCTTTGATTTTGCCGAAAAAAATTTCTTCAAGAAGCTTATCATCCCGAGGTGTCGTTTTTTTTAAGCCCCAACCTTCAAATAGGGGGGCATGTAATACTGGCCAATTCCATTTTCTAATTACAAACCCAAAAAAACTCGTCACATCGCTGTAACCTACAATTAGTTTTGTTTTTTTGGGAGGCGGTATCTTTTGGAGGCCGTCTAAAAGTCGGATAAAGCCGTAGCCCGCACGCACCGACCAAATGATTTTGCTTTTACTTATAAGCGCCGCTTTGAGGTGTTTTAGCCGAATCTTATCGCTGTTGCTGCAGATCACATCAGGCCCAAAAATATTCTTAGGAACATTAGTATAAATTGGCCACGATTTGATTCTTTGAACTGCCGCCTGCAGGTTTTTCTTTTCGGTGCGAAATCCAGGGGCAACTATATCAAGCTGATCTCCTGGCCCCAGCGATTCCCATTTTTTCCCAACTTTTTCCATAAGATAAGTTTAAGTCGGGAGACCCGCAACCAGCAACTAGTTTTTTATCTAGACTAAAATCTAGTCTTTTCAGCTCACCACAACCAGCTCACTGATTTAAGCTAATTTACTTTGAACACTGAAAATCCAACGATTCACCAGATCTCTTGCCAGTTTGACCGTCAATCATTCTTAGTTCCCCGGCAATTTTTCCAGGTCGCGTTTCAATATATCGTTTGCCTAGAATAATAAACTGGTAAGTCAATATTTGAGCATTTCCTTTAAGAGAACCGGTAGCGATAATACAATCGGTACAAAACATAGATTCATAACTGACGTCTGAAAGTTTAAATCCTTCATTACTTTCAAGCGAGTCGCCGACAAAAATCTGCAGATTTTTTTTATCAAACCAAAATGCGTTACCCTTAGATTCGCAATAATAAGCAATATCTTTCTCGGGAATAGGTACAATGTCTATTCCAGGTAGGTCTAACTGTGCTATGGTAATAACCGAAAACAACGTAGCGACTAAAATTCCTAAAACTTTCTTCATATTTACTCCTGAAATAGTGTTGTTAAATTTAGTGCAGGTTATATGCCACCACAATTGCGCATATACTCTCACACAGAAGTTTTAAAGTATTTTGGCGGCGCCATTTCGGGCCCACATGCCATAATTTGTCTAATTTGCTCTGTCACAACAACTCTAATTGCCCTGAGCTGGCGCAATCCTTGCTTTATACGTCTTTGCTTGGGATTCCTTAGGAGAAAACCGCTCGTGCGTTGGCTGCTCTCTTTGCTTATTCTTAATTTTTATCCGATGGCGTTGAGTTTTGAACACCAAAGGCCCGAAATTCGTGAAGCACTTTTTCAGTGCCGCCTCGCTATGAAAGACTACTTTGACCTAAAGGAAAGTGCCTCCATCCAAGAGATTTCTCTCGACGAGGAAACACTTGGAATCTCATTACAATCTGCGGATATAAATATTATACGAAAGATCTCAGAAAATAAAAAGGCCGCGGTCGAAAACACCTTTGCCAAAAACTATGAAAACCAACTAAAAATATGCCAGCGAAAAACTCATGATAAATCAGAAATCGAAGATTTTTATCGCGCTTTCAAACGCGAGTACAGAGATATTGATTGTGAAGCAAAGCTTGTCGATTCCAACCTAAAACCTTCAGAAGTTAAAACCCTTTGTCAGGGAGCAAAGTATTTTGATCTCGTCTTTTTTAAATCAGAAAACCGACGACCTAACCTCATACTTATTGGCGAGACTCACGTAATGGGTAGTGGGGCTGAGCTTGCTGGGCAGCAGATTTTAGACACCTTTAAATTACGCGCTGTCGAGGGATACAATGGTAAGTTCGACTCCAGAAACCTGATGGGTGTTGGTTACGAATTTGTTATGACACTGGCAAAGATCGGATTAATTGGAACCTCCAACATCATTAGAGCGCGAAATAACGGCTATTATCTATGGTCCGATGGCGATCAATCAGAAATATTTTTTAATAAAAACCTAGTATCAAATAAGCCCGTAGGATTAAGAGATGCAATCAATCAGGCCAGAGGTGCCTCCGTCAGCATTAATCTTGAGCGAAGTCGGGATATTCGCGAAGAGGTTGCCGCTAATTGCAAAGGCTACTCGACATGTTACGGAGCCGTCTATCACCGCTATATGATTGAGCGTAGAAGTGATGATATGGCGAAAACATTGACTAGCCTAATGCCTATTGTTTATCCGCAAAAGACCCTAATCGCTATTGTGGGAAGACTTCATATCCCTGGGTTAAGCGAGCGGCTAAAATGCAGCCTTGATGTGTTGCCAAAGCTCATAGGCAGGCCACACATGGAGAACTCTTGGCCGAAGGATATTAGTAACAAATCTTCCTGTATTTGACAGATCTGATTAGTTCCGCCAAAATATTCTGAAATGCAAAAAATCAAACATTTTGTCATCACTTCATTTCTCGGCGGACTCTTAGTCATACTTCCGGCAGCCATTTTATTTTTAGCTTTCCGTTGGGTCTTTCGCACTACCACAGGGTTCGTTAGTCCGATTGCGGAAATACTCACGGCCACTAATCACGTGCAGGAGACCCTCGCTGATATTCTCGCTCTCGGAATACTATTTGTCGTATGTTTTATGTTAGGGTTAAGCATTAGAACGCGAGTGGGCGCCATAGTTCACAACTTGATCGAGGTCAATTTTTTGAGTGCCTTTCCGGGTTATCAACTGGTCAAGGACACCGTCAGTCAGTTTATTGGCTCCAGCGGCAAAAGTCAGTTTTCACGAGTGGCACTCGTGCGCGCATTTGATAACGAAGTGCTTTCAACAGCCTTTATAACTGCTACCCATGCTGATGGCAGCTATACTGTCTTTATTCCAACCGCTCCCAATCCTACCTCAGGGCTCATTATGCACTTACCTGCAAGTCGGGTAACTCCCGTTGAAGTGAGTGTCGAAAATGCCATGAAAACCGTGATTGGGTGTGGTGCGGGTTCACAGGTTTTATTTAAGAAAAAATAATTCAGAAATTTTGGCTTCTTTAGCCCAATCAGCTAATGACCATTTTAGGGCTTGCTCTACGATAACCGCATCCTCTCCCGTCAAAAAAAACCTTGGCTTGCCGTAAACTTTCAAAAACTCTCCGTAGGTTGCCTGTATCGCCGACCTATAGTTTTTTCGGGCTACTATTATTCTGTTTTTTTGTTCTTCCGTAATTTCGATAAGTCTTTTACTTTTATAGTCGTAAAATCTTTTCTCTTCGAAATTTAGAAAAGGCAATTTTAATGGTGAATGGTTATTAAAAACCTGCAAAAACGCAGGGTTGTCAAACCAACTTAAAAAATCGACACTACCTTTACGAATATAAATTTCAAAAACATTTTCATCTATCGCATTTTTGGTTGTCCACCCCTCCCAAGTTCGATGATTTATATCAGAGGCTAGGCGATCGACAGTAAGTTTAAGTTTTGCAAGATCTTTAGTACCCTCCCTGACTTCCAGTCCAATATTTACCTTTCCGCGATGAAGTGTCCTTGAAGTATAGGTAGCGGCCGCTCGAAGTCCCAAGTTTATCATTTTAGTATTTTCGCCAGGCGACAAAGTCTCTAGAAACTCTTTAGGGTCTGGATCAAACGAGGGATGAGAACGAAAGGGGTTTTTGGCAAAGCCTATAAATTGATTTAGATGAAGGCCCTCTTCAAGACCCGCGACTACAAGATGATCATTTTGGTATTTCAGCCAATTGATAAAGGCGTCATAATGCACTTTCGGGTAGTTCTGAGGTAGACTAAATACAATGTGAAAATGAATCGAACGCGTATTACCATTTGCCCTAGTTACCTCGCTTAGTTGTTTAAAGATCACTTCGGGATCAATCTCGTATTTTTTATGCGTAACCTCCAAGTTGGGTATATCCTGCTTAAGAGGCGAAAGAAAATAAGGTTTATTCTGTGTCGCCACTACGCCCTCAGCTTTCGCATCATATAGAAGACGAAATTTTTCTTTGGAATCCTTTTTCTGCCATTCACTATCTGACACTTCACTTAGCTTATACCAATCGGACAATCCCTTAGAAGTTTCTGCCGGGTCTTCTTTTTCGAAAGACATTGTGGTACCTAAAATCGTTTTTCTAAAAAAGGGATGTTTACCAGCCCAACTACCGAGAAAACTGTGAAATAGATCACTTTCGGACTCATAAAGAAAATCGTACATTAAAAGCGCATGCCTATCGCTCTTGACCCAACGACTGAGATGCCGATAGAGGGCCGCTTCGCTATTAGATTTAAATAAAATTTGATAAAGATCACGTAGCTCATATTTTCTCTCAAGACTGGTTTTAGCAATATCACTAACTATGTCGTAGGGATTATCGAGACTGGATAAAGTTTTCGCTAGAAAGTCTTTTATGTAAGTACTATGGTGGCCTAGTTTGACTAAGTGAGGCTGATCTGTTTTTAACTTCTCAACCGTGTAAGGTTCAAAAAATAGCTCATGACAGCGAGCTGCTGAGCTTGGCCCCGCATGGGCTGAGAGGGCATAAACGAAAATAAAACTACCTGTCAAAAACCTAGTCAATATGGCACTTCTGCGCTCCATTGTAGGGTATATATTTATGGCTGTGATCGTTCTATGCATAAGTTGTATTACTAAGCAGAATTTATGCCACTTTTGGTAGGACTAAACCGGGTATTCCCCATCAAAGCAGGCGGCACAATACTTTTGTTTTGAAGAGTTCACACCCTTCATCATGCCTGCAACAGATAGGTAGCCAAGAGTATCTGCACCAATAAACTTTCGAATTTGTTCTAGTGTTTGATTGGCCGCAATGAGTTGCTCTTTTTGGGGAGTGTCGACACCATAGTAACAGGGTCCGGTTGTGGGTGGCGAGGCAATTCTCACATGTACTTCTTTAGCTCCTGCCAACCGAATTAAATTAATAATTTTTTCAGACGTTGTTCCGCGGACGAGCGAATCATCCACTACTACAATACGTTTACCCTTTAGTATTGCCGTCTGAGGATTGAGCTTTATTTTTACACCAAGACTTCGAATGGATTGCTGTGGCTCAATAAACGTTCTACGAATATAGTGATTTCGAATAATCCCCATATCAAATGGAATTTTACTTTCCTGCGAATAACCCAGCGCCGCCGCAATACCACTGTCAGGAACTGCAATCACCATATCAGCGCTGGCCGGTTGCTCTTTGGCGAGTTCCACACCCATTTGCTTTCGCGATTCATAAACACTTTTGCCAAAAACCACGGAATCTGGACGTGAAAAATATACATGCTCGAAAACACATTGCGAAAGTTTTTTAGGTATCTCCGCTAAAAATTCGCTATGTTCGCCGCTTTTATCCACCCAAAAAATTTCGCCAGGTTTTATTTCACGTACAAATTTAGCGCCTATTAAATCAAAGGCTGTGGTTTCAGAGGCTATTACGGTGGCTTCTTCGCCGTCGGCGTTCTTTCTCTTTCCTAAAACAAGTGGCCTAAAGCCATGGGGATCACGCACTGCCAAAAGGCTCTCATGAGTTAGTATCGTTAAACTGTAAGCGCCCTTAACTTTTGGCGCTTCTTCTTTTATACACTTCACCAAATCTTGGCTGGGATTTTTTGCTAGTAAGTGAAGTAAGCACTCAGTGTCACTGGTACCCTGAAAAATAGAACCTGTTTCTTTTAACTGTTTTCGAAGTTCATCGGCATTTACAAAGTTGCCATTATGAGCAACCGCAAGTGGTCCTGTCATCATCAATGCAGTGAGCGGCTGTGCGTTTGCCAAAAGATTTTGACCCGCAGTAGAATACCGGCAGTGGCCGATGGCTGCTCGGCCTTTCAGCCTATCTAGATCGGATTCACGAAATACATCGGCCACTAATCCCAAGCCCTTGTGTTCTATTTGTACATTTTCATTGAGAGTGACCATCCCGGAAGCTTCTTGTCCGCGATGTTGCTGCGCATAAAGTCCAAGGTAAGCAATTCGACTAGCTTCATCAGAATCCCAAATACCAAATAAGGCACACTCATCATGCCAAGCCTTCAAAATTGGCCTCCCATCCTGAATTATAAATTTGATTCAACTCGCTTGTACTTACGACTAACTTATCGCCGAGAATCAGTTTCTCAGCTATCGTACTCCCCAGTTCCACAATGTGGTATTGATTATCACGATAGCGATTTAAGAAGTCACAAGCGGCTTTTACTGAAAATAAAACTTCATAAAATACCTCCGAAAAAAGACCCCGGGGTTCACTGAGTAATTGTGCCATGACATCTGATTTTATCTCGACCCCAATATTGAGAGAGGCCATGCGGAATAAGGCGTAGGCCAAACCAAATTTGCCCACAACTCTACTTGATATCACGTCGCCGTCTGCTCCCATTTTTTCAATGGACTTGATGAAGTAGGCTAACTTAGAGATGTTAAATTCACCAAGACCTTTAGCATTGTTGTTTACTGCACCCTCAAAATAAATTTGGGGTAGTCTAACTAAATACACTCTCTCAGCTTTATTTTGAAATGAGTCCTGCGGAAGACTTTGCTTGTCAGATCTCAGTCCGACAAGGCCCGTGCTGGGAGTAGAAGTTATGTTTTCACCTTCTGTTTCGTTATAAAAACTAACGTTGCCACTAATTATTGGTGCATCAATTGCCTCACAAAAAGAATTCATACCTTTTAGCGAAGCCACAAACTCACTCATAATTTCATTCTTTTCAGGGTTGCCGAAATTAAGACAATCCGTAACTGCTAAAGTAGTAAAACCTTTCGCCGCCATTTCTAAAGCCGGATAGGCAACAGCATCAATTCCACCAACGTAGGCGTCAAACCGCATTACGTAAGGCCTGCAACCCACTGCGATCGCTAAACCTCGGTTGCTATGATCTAGTCTCAGTACCGAAACAGAATGATTAGCATCTCTTTCGGTGCGAGCACCCACTCGCTGATCGTACTGCCCATAAATCCAACTTCGACTGCAGCCTTCGATACTGCCCACGATTTTCTTAAATGTTTTTTCGTTTTCTTTCTCCTCTGCCACTAAAATTTTGAGTTCTGACAGGCGGTTTTTAGCTTTCCACTCTGAGAATTCTCTTTTATAGGCAGGACAATTATCGACTAACAAATCAGGATCAATTTCGGTTAGAATTTCATTGTGCCAATAGAGCCTCATCACTTGCTCAGAAATAACCTTTCCTATGGGGCTTGCTTCAAGGCCCCAATGAGTAAAAACTCCTTTTAGCTCTTCAAATTTTTTAGGTTCACAAATTAATAGCATGCGCTCTTGGCTCTCAGAAAGTAAAATCTCTTCAGGTCCAACAGTAGAATCTCGAAGCGGGACCTGATCTAAATGAATTTCCATTCCCACTTTACCCTTTGCAGCCATTTCAAAACTAGAACTGGTAAGTCCTGCAGCGCCCATATCCTGAATAGCCACCACTAGTTCTTTATTCATGACCTCGATACAACTTTCGATAAGTAACTTTTCAAAAAAGGGATCACCAATTTGTACATTGGGTTTTTTATGAGAAGAGTCTTCACTAAAAGATTCACTGGCCATACTGGCGCCATGTACGCCGTCTTTGCCCGTTTTTGCACCCACATAAACTACTAAATTACCCACACCCTTGGCGCGCGAGATACAAATCACATCTTTAGGTCCAAAATATCCAACGGACATGGCGTTTACTAAAATATTTTTATTATAGGAGCGATGGAACTCAGTTTGTCCGGTGATTGTTGGCACCCCGACACAATTGCCGTAGCCACCAATTCCGCGTACAACGCCGTCAACAAGCTCTTGCATTCGAGGGGCCTGGATGTCACCGAAACATAAGTAATTCGCCGAGGCTATGGGCCGAGCTCCCATAGTAAATATGTCTCTTAATATCCCGCCCACGCCGGTCGCCGCCCCCTGAAAAGGCTCTATATAGCTCGGGTGATTATGACTTTCCATTTTAAAGGCGATTTTTTCACCTTCACCTAAATCAATGATGCCGGCATTTTCACCAAAAGACTGCAAAACCGTTTTGTTCTCTCGATAGAGGTTTTTTAAATGCACCCTCGAGCTCTTGTAAGAGCAATGTTCACTCCACAAAGCTGAAAATAACGCAAACTCAATACCCTTAGGTTCGCGCTTTAGCAAAGATTGAATTTTTTTATATTCATCTTGAGAAATTCGATAGTGTTTTAATTTTCTAATAAGATCCATCACGTCAGTTTCCTATTAATGTCCCAGCGCTGTAAAAAAATTTTTTCCAAAATCGGCACCCATCCAAGCAAATAGTGCCCTCTCGGGGTGAGGCATAAGCGCACCAACATTACCCTTTTCATTTTTGATTCCCGCAATATCGTTGAGCGAGCCGTTGGGGTTGACCACATACTGCCACCAAATTTGCTCTCGATCCTGCATTTTTTTAATGGTATCTTTTTCGGCGTAATAGCGTCCGTCGCCGTGTGCAATCGGAAGGTTTATTCGTTCGTCTTTTTTAATGTTTGCCGCCCAAAAAGAAGAAGGGTTAACAAGTTTGATCTCGCTCCAAGAATCGACAAAGCGAAGTCCCGCATTTTTAATTAAGGCCCCCTCTAATAATCCGGCCTCACACAAAATCTGAAAGCCATTACAAATTCCTAAGATAGGTCGTCCCAAGTGATTGGCCTCCCTCAAGGAATCCATAGCTGGACTGCGCGCGGCCAATGCTCCCGAGCGTAAGTAATCCCCGTAGCTAAAGCCGCCTGGCACAAGAAAAGCCTCAAATTCCTTGGCATTAAAATGGTCAGCGTGCCAAAGCCACTCGGGTTTTCCACCGGACTTTTCGACGGCTTTCCAAGTGTCAAAATCACAATTGGTGCCTGGAAATCTTAAAACTCCACACTTTTTCATGTTTTCTTCACAGTATTTCTATCCTGTAATTTTCGATTAAAGGGTTATGTAACACAGATTCTGCCATCTCCTCAGCATGTTTTAGTGCCTGGTCTTTATCACTCAACCGAATATCTAATTCCACATAGCGCCCGACTCGCACGCTTTCTATATTTTTACCTTGATCCTTAAAAAGCTTAAAGACGGCTCTGCCCTGGGAATCAAGAAGTTCACTTCTCGGCATAATTCTCACTCCGATTTTCATACTTTACCTCCCCAAAAATAACTTAAACGAGTCCATACCTCTTCGTAGGCTTCTTTAACTTTACCCAAATCTCGACGGAAACGGTCTTTATCCAACTTCTCACCGGATTTTTTATCCCAAAGCCTACAACTGTCTGGTGTAATTTCATCGCCCAGTATTATTTGCTCTTTAGAGTTTCTACCGAACTCTAATTTAAAATCCACTAGTTCAATATTGATCGCACTCATCGTTTGAATTAGCACTTCATTGACTCTGAGGGCGAGAGTTCTGAGCTCATCCAACTCAGCAACGCTTTTTACAGCACCGAGTAAAAGCGCGTGGTCATCGTTAATGAAAGGGTCACTCCATTCATCTTTTTTGTAAAAAAACTCAACGAGAGGTTTATCTAGCTTTTTTCCTTCCTCCATCATGAATTTTTTAGCAAGGGACCCTGCTATAACATTTCTCACCACAACTTCGAGAGGAATCATTTTTAGTTTCTCAACTATATTTTCGGTACTGGTCAATTCTTCAACAAGGTGAGTGGGAATTTTATTTTTTTTCAAAATCTTAAATATTAGATTTGCTATTTTGCAGTTGAGTTCACCTTTATTGGCAAACTCCCCTTTCTTTAGGGCATTAAATGCGGTCAGCTGGTCTTTGAACTCTAGCCACAACAGATCATCAAAATTTTTGACCGTAAAAACTTTTTTTCCTTTGCCTTCATAATGGAGACTTTCTTTTTCAAACTTCACGACATTTGATCCTTAGTTAAGCGACCCAACATTTTACCAATTGATTTTTTATACTGCTCACCTGAAAAAATATCATAAATGGCTTTTTTAGAAAGAAGTTGGTGAATTTTTCGATGCGCCAAAAGTTTGTCTTGCAACTTCTCGTTAGCTTTAAGTTTGTGGCTCACCTCTTGAATAAGACCATAGGCCTCATCACGAGGCAAACCCGACTTAATCAAGGCTGTTAATACCTGCGAGCTAAAAAGCTGCCCTTGTGAACTATTCATATTGGCTTTCATTCTCGCCTCATTGACAAACAGTCCCTCTATAAGGTCACTCATTCTCATAAGTGCATAATCCGCCAGAATAAAAGCATCGGGAAACACCACGCGTTCTACAGCTGAGTGACTAATATCTCGTTCGTGCCACAAGACGATGTTCTCCAAAGCCGGCCCTGCATAAGAGCGCAGCAAGCGTGCAATTCCGGTGATATTCTCCGCGCTAATGGGATTCTTCTTGTGTGGCATTGCACTCGAACCTTTTTGCCCTTTCGAAAACCCCTCAACCACCTCACCCACTTCCGTGCGCTGCAGATGTCTCAGCTCGGTAGCCAGCCGTTCAAGTCCTGCACCCAAGAGTGACAAGCTCAATATAACCTCGGCGTGTCGGTCGCGAGGGATAACCTGGGTGGCTATAAATTCGGGTTTTAATCCTAAACGTTCACTCACTTTTTCTTCAACTTCTATCGGCTGATTGGAATACGTGCCAACAGCTCCGCTCAATTTACAAATAAGTATATTGGCAATGGCACTCCTGATCCTAATTTCGTTTCGCTTTAGTTCTGCTAAAAAGCCTGCCATCTTTAAGCCAAAAGTCGTCGGTTCTGCATGCATACCGTGGGTTCGCCCCGCACAAAAAGTAAATTTATGTTTCTTAATTTTTTGGTGGAGAGCACTTTTTAATTTATTAAGGGAACTCAAGAGAACTTTTTCGGCGTCCCGAATCTGCAAACTGAGTGCGGTGTCAAGTACGTCGGAACTTGTCATGCCAAAATGTACGAACTTGCCAAAGGGCCCCACACTTTCAGCCACACTATTTATAAAGGCAATCACATCATGCTTGGTCTTTTTTTCAATTTCTAATATTCTTTTGATACTAAATTTTGACTTCTGCTTAATGGCGAGGGCAGCCTCCTTTGGTATAATTCCCAATTCAGCTTGGACTTCGGCGACGGCCTTCTCCACCTCGAGCATTTTTGCAAAGCGACTTTCTGTCGCCCAGATTTCTGACATTTCTTCTCGAGTATAACGTTCAATCATTGTCGTTCCTTAGTTTCCTTCATTTTAATAGCCAAGATGTCATCCCGAATCTGTTGCTGATAGCGATAGCGCCCATTGACATTCATATTTTCCCAATATTCTGGTCCATCAAAATAGACATTGTTGTAACGACCGGTTTTTAATCGATCCAAAGTAGAATTCTCGAAAACGGGATAAGGACAAGCTCCCAGCTCAGAGTAATCGTAGTAATAGTCTTGGGGCATATCCTGAACTTGAGTCTTAGACCCAGGTAGCTTTCTCTCAAATAACCCGGTCAGTTCATCACCTAAAGATTTGAGATAGGCGCCTTGAAATCTTTGTGACGAGGGGACTCTCATCCATACATCATAGTCGCCTTTTTTTACCGTCTTTTGCACAAAAGAGAGATTGCTGTGGGTCCATGACAAATAAATGTTTTCAATCAACATAAATCGAGAAGGAAGAAGGTCATTAAAATAGTCACTGTCGAGAACAACTCGGTACCTCATCCAATTCCATTGTGGCGAAATCGCTCCCCGCGGAAAAAGGCGGCCATGTACACTATCGGGAGTTCTTTGCGACTCCTCGCTCGACAAACACCAAATTAAATACTTTGTGCGATAAAGTCCGGAGTTGGCACAAGAGAGTTCCACTCCACCAATTACTTTTCCTTCAAAGTAAAGATCGTCAATTTTTACTTTTGGTATGACTTGCACGCCTTGTGACTTGCACCAAGAGAGTGAGCGCTCCAGGCCTTCCAGAGAGGATTGCCTTAGAGAATAATCGTCAAATATTGGCAAAGCCGAACCATAATTCATACCCTCATGACTAGGGAGATAGACATTTGCGGCTGCCTGATGGCAAAGATCCGCCAACCATTTTTGGTGGAACTCTTGACCGGCGACACCTTTTTTTTCACCTTTTTGCATCAGGTAACGTTCGGTTTCAACTGAAAGACCAGATTTCAAAAATTGATATTTATAAAGAGGGCCTTTTAATTCAAGCGGTCCCTTGTCCCACCAAAGCGAAAAACCAGATTCCACTTTTTCTTGGGGCGAATCTTCAAGCAAACAAGAAACTTGCAGGCTTTCCATTCTATCAGTTCTAAAAATTCCAAATGGGCCCTCCCAATCTGCCGGCGTCCAACGTCCCATATTGCCAGTAATGTCGGCCAAGGCCACTTTAAATCCCTTAAGTGATAAATCAGCCGCCAACCAATGTCCACGGCCGTAGGCCGACACGATTAATACTTCTGAGTTCATTTCCATGATAAAATGGCTCTCCGAATAAGGTTTTGCTCCTCGACATGAATCTTAAATTCACAGTCCTCAAATGATAACCTGTGTAGCGCATCCCCTGCCAATACTTTTTTTTGAATGACAATGGGACCCGCGTCCATTTCTGGAATCACTTCATGTACTGTGACTCCAAGGTCATTCTGCTCATTATAGGCGCGCTCAATACTCTTAAGTCCCTCATATTTTGGCAAAAGGCTTGGATGAAGATTTAAAATTTTGTAGCGCCATTTGTCGACAAAGATCTTTGGCAAAAGTCGCATAAAACCCAGTAAGAATATGCGGTCTATTCGGGCCTTTCTTAGTTCTATATCAAGCATTTCCCAGTCAACTGGGTTAGGTAAAACCAAGCTGGGAATTCCCGCTCGCTTTGCAATCAATAAACCCGCAGCATTTTCTTTTGAAGATACCACTAATGCGGTTTTTACAAGTTCTGGCGAGCTGAGTAGTGCCCTTAGATTTGAGCCTTGACCTGAGATAAAAACAGCCCAGTTTTTACGCTTACGCAAATTCACCCTTTATGCGCGCCTCTCCGCCCAAAGAATTCCGTTCGACGATTCCTAAATCAAAACTTTTAAATCCACTTCCCTTAATTTTCTCTTCTACGTGAGCGCCGTTTTTAGGATCCACAAAGCAGACAAGCCCTATGCCACAGTTAAGTGTTCTTAACATTTCGGACTTTTTGAGGCCAGTACGCTTTTGAACTTCTAAAAAACATTCGGGCCACTGCCAATCGCGTAGGTTTATCTCCGTTCCCTGAGGCATTACCCTTAAAATATTTTCAATGCCGCTCCCTGTGATATGGGCGAGAGCATTTACCTGGCTTTTGATTTTTTCAAACAAACTTACGTAGAGGGCTGTGGGTTCAAGCAATTCCTTTTTCCATTCCTCGAGATCTTTGGCGAAAACTCGACGCAAGAGCGAGTAGCCATTGCTATGAAAACCGCTACTAGAAACCCCAATTAATTTATCTCCGACTTTTACTTTATGGGCCCCCAAAGTCTGTTTCCGTCCCACAACGCCAACAGCAAACCCGGCACAATCAAAATCGTTTGCTTCATACACTCCGGGCATTTCGGCTGTTTCTCCGCCGACTAAAGCACAATGACAAACTTCACAAGCCTTACGTAGTCCTTTGAGAAAGGATTTAGCGGACTCAAGATTTAATTTCCCCGAGGCATAATAGTCTAAAAAAAATAGCGGGCTCGCCCCTTCGCATATCATATCATTTAAACACATAGCCGCTAGGTCCTGACCGATACCTTCATATTCGCCAAAGTGAGATGCGATTTTGACTTTAGTGCCGACTCCATCCGTACAACTAACGAGACATGGATCTTCAATATCAGGAAAATTAAAACGAAAAAGAGAGCCAAAACCACCAATGCCAGACAGAATTTTATCAGCATGGGGGGCCTTTTTGTCTGCCGAGCCCTGTAACCAATCAACTAAAGCGTCACCTGCGCTGACATCGACACCCGAATCTTTGTAATTGACGGCCATAGGTTGATCTTTAGCATTGGTTACCACAAAAGAAAAGGTACAGCTTAACAATTGACCAAAACTCGTACACCTGCCAAACAAATTGACACTCAAATCGGCCCTGATGGACAAAATTAAATGAAATACCCCCTTTTATTCTGGGGTTACCTTTGGTTATAATAAAGAGTACAGGGGGAACTCGTGAATAAACCATTAATTTTCTTATGTTCGCTTGGGCGCTTGCTTGGGCTAGTTCTCGCACTCTGCTTGAGTTTTTCTCCCATGGCATATTCTCAGTGGGAAAACGATGACACCTACGATCCCTTTACTGACTACAGCGATTATGAGGCCACTAGTGAAGAAGAGGCTGATATTAATTTTTTTAAAAATGGTCGCATGCTGACCTTAGGGCTAACTGGCGGCTACCGCAATTTCAGTGGTAAGTTTGGAAGTCTTTATGGCGGAGGTACCAATTTTGGGTTGTTCCTAAGTTACTTCTTTGATCTGAAATTTGCTTTACAGTTTGGCTTTAGCACCGGAGACCACACATTGACTATTCCGACGCCCACCCAAACTTTGCAGGGAAATTTGGGATTGACGGACCTTACTGTAAACTTAAAATATTACGTCAACACCCAAAATGTTACCAAGGGTCTCGCAAAACTTAACCCCTACTTTCTTGTGGGAATGTCACAAATTCAGAGAACGACAACTTTGCCCTCAACTACCGGTGGAATTTACGGCAAAGATTCTACCAATGGACTCACTTTAGGTGGTGGTATTGAAATTCCAGCCATGAGAAATAAAATGTATTATGGCTTTCAGTTCTCTTATAGTTTCGTGACCTTTGCAGATGAAAATACCCAAATCGTAATTCAAAGCGAGCAAACAGGAATCATTCCGGGCGGCGACCCTTATCTGCTCAACTTTATTCTGGGTGTAAATTTTTAACGGGCGATTGGTCTTCTCCCTCTTTACCCACAGCCATACCCCTCATTGCCCGAAGTTGACCGCTATCTGGTAGCTGCGCAGTGCTGTTTCAAGGCTTTGACTTTGTCGACGATTGAAACCTAATCCAAATTGGCAATAACCGCGCAAAGACTTAAAACCCAATCTAGTGTAAAGTCGCTTTCGCTCAATGTCTTCGAGTTGTTCAACCAAAACTCGCGTGAGTTCCTGCATCTGTTTTGCAGTTTCGTGCGACTGGCGTAAACATTTACGCACGTAATGTAGGTCTTCATGATAAAGACGATATCGAGCCATGCATGGATTATTGCAAAAACAATGACACCCCCACTTTTATTATATCGTGAATGATCTACCTTCCATCCGTATAGCGGTCGACATCGGGCAACGAGGGTAAGGGCCACCTATATTTCGTAGGAACTGCACCGAGGGCGCTAGCGATGATTTCTAATCATGTAAAACCTAATGGGCACACCCAACAAACCCCAATGTTTGCGTGCTTCATTGACCATAAAGCGGCGGTAGGATTCACTGATACCTCGAGGGTTATTCACAAAGCAAACAAAGCTTGGTGGCACTTGTTTGGTCTGAGTAAAATATAAAAATTTGACGTTGCGATTACCAAAAATTGGCGGCGGAGTTTTACGAGTTAAATCGACTAAGAAATCATTGACCTGAGAGGTTGAAATTCTCATATGAAGTCTTTCCCATAGCTGATCTAAAACTTCGAACAGCTGATCGATTCCCTGTCCTGTTTTTGCGCTGACAAAAACAACGGGAATGTCGGGACTAAAATATAACTCTTCGCCGACTTTTTCTTTCAAAGCATTGCGATAGTCGTCAATTTGTTTTCGTCCTACATCTGACTTGTTGACAGCCACCACGATCGCTTTGTTCATTTCTAGAGCCAACTCAACCAGTCTCGCATCCTGAAGTGAGGGATTTATTAAGCCATCAAGTAAGAGCACTACAATATTGGCGTCTTTGACAGCCTTTTCAGATTTAAAGGCTGATAAAATTTCAACACCCGTATCGCGTCGGGCCTTTCGCCTTAGGCCCGCGGTATCCACAAAGGTATACGTTTTACCATTCCATTTTATAGGGGAATCGATAGCATCAACGGTTGTGCCAGGAATGCTTGAGACCACCATTCGGTCAGCACCCAAAAGATAATTCACCAAAGAACTCTTGCCCGCATTTGGTTTTCCGATGATAGCAATTCGAGGAGTTTTTTCTGCATCAAGGTCTTCTCGCTTGGGAACGCGCTCAACAATCCATTCGCTAACAACATCAATGCCGCGGCGACGTTCAAATGAGGTGGGAATAATATCAACGCCGAGTTGATAAAATTCGCTCATCAATATGTCTTGATCTTTTTCGCTATCGATCTTGTTTACCAAAACTACAAAGGGCTTTTTAGATTTCTGCACCTGAGTTAAAACCTCACGGTCATCTGACAAGATACCATCACGGGCATCCATCACAACTAGAGCCATATCCATCATTGGCAATAGTCTTTCAACCTGATCGCGAACTTCATCAGCAAAAGGTAGGTCGTTGTCGGTCATACCCCCAGTGTCGATCAAATCAAACTCGCGTCCCCAAACATCGACTCGTTCGTAGTGGATATCTCTAGTCACGCCGGGTTCATCTTTAACAATGGCCTTTCTAGAACCAGTAAAAATATTAAAGAGGCTTGATTTTCCCACGTTGGGCCGCCCGAGAATAGCTATTTGTAATCTAGTGTCGCTCGTTTCTAACATAACCCAACTCCTTCATAAAAGTTTTACTTTTCATCCACTCAGGTCTCGCTTGAACATGAAGATTTAGGTAAACCTTTTTACCCAAGAGCTTTTCAATTTCTTCGCGACTTTTTAAGCCTATATCTTTGAGCATGCCGCCTTTAGTTCCGATCACCATAGGTTTGTGATTCTCTTTGGCGACTAATATTTCTGCGAAAATCTTTGTTAAACTCTCATTTGAGTCTTCATCAAATGAGAGGGTTCGAATGGCAAGGCCGTAGGGAATTTCTTGTCGCAAGCACTCAAAACACTTTTCACGAATAATTTCGTTGACCATCTCTCGCACATTTTGCGTGGTATACAATTCACTGTCGTAAAGAGGTTTTTCGCATTCAGGCATTAGCTCCAGTAAATCGTGCCACAACAATTGCTTGAGATGTCCTGTCTTATCCAAAGCAGAGAGAACCTTGATTTTGCAAGCCTGGGGTTTTAAAAAATCAGTCCAAAAACCAATTTGTGCTTCATCCACTAAGTCCATTTTATTAAGGACAATAATATGAGGTTTACGGCTGAGCTTAACTTGGGTGATAATCTTATCAATTTCTTCTTTAGGGTCATTTTTCATATCGATTACGACCACTAGGCCATCGGACTCACTCACAACACTCGAAAACTCTCGGCGCAAAAATTCGTTTATAGGTCCCGGTCTTTCTGTCAACCCAGGGGCATCCACAAATACGACTTGGCCATCACTATCGCTGAGAATTCCCAGTACCCTCTGTCTTGTTGTTTGGGCACGCGGAGTAACGATAGAAACTTTTTCTCCAATAAGGTGATTTACCATTGTACTTTTGCCTGCATTAGGTAATCCAATCACCCCAACGAATCCGGCGCGTATACTCATGTGACTTCCTCCAACGCTTTTTTTGCGGCTAATTGTTCTGCCATTTTTTTACTTCTGCCCAGGCCTTCAGCCATGAGCACGCCATCAACTTTGACTCCCACTACAAAGAGCTTGTCGTGGTCAGGTCCACTCTCTGAAATCAAATCATAAAGCGGCGTTGATTTGCTTGTCCTCTGTACCAATTCTTGATACCGCGTCTTATAGTCATCCTGATTTGAAGCCACGCCCACAAGACTATTGATTCTGTCGTGAAAAATTTCTGCCAAAAATTTTAAGGCACTGGAGTAGCCGCTATCTAAAAAAAGGGCTCCTACAATCGCCTCAAGTGTCGAGGCCAGAATTCGGGGTTTTTTATCGCCACCAGCAGTGCGCTCTCCTCGCCCCAATTTGATGAGTTTACCAATGTCAAGTTCCAGAGAAATTAGTGCGAGAGTGCTTTCATTGACCAGGCTTGCTCTTTTTTGCGAGAGGTCCCCCTCGGCATCAAGCGGGAATTTTTTTAGCAATAAATCGCTGACGACAAGATCTAAAACGGCATCACCTAAAAATTCTAGCTTTTCATTATCGCCTTCGCAAAGATCACGATTTTCGATAAAAAAACTTTTATGAATTAGAGCTTGCTCAAGAAGCTTCGGATTAGAGAACTGAAGTGCCTCTAACGTTGCCGTTATATTTGTATCAATGCTCATCAAGGGTCTCCACCCAACAAAATCCAAACCAGTTATAAGGATTTATCTACCTGCTGTCAACTTAAGCGGCTCACCTTCTTAAGAAATACCAGCTCAAGTATTCAATTAGAGTATCATTGTAAGACACTGTTATTGCATAGTTTTTACTGTTTAAAAATCAATACATATGTAAATGGTGTGGGCACTAAGTACCGCTGAGGCCAGCCACATCCCAGGTGGCGAGGCATGGAATTCGCAGTGTTAATTGGTATGGGTGGCCTTTTAAAAAATTATAGTCTCATTTTAATACGCCTTTTCGTTTTTAGTATCATGGCGCTCTCGCTCGCCTGCTCGTCTGATTACAAGGGCATGGCTAGTAAAGACCAAGATAACTTCGAAAACATCCCAGTTATTCCCTATATCCCGGACCTTGCGTTTTCAGTCATCACAACAACCCCCGATCGCAGAATGAATCTCACACCTGTCCTCGGATCTCCGCCTGATCAACACCAGGGTGCCGGCAAGGCCTTGGTTAAATTAAAGAACAACACCACACAAGTCACTTCGGGCACGCTCAGCCTTGAAAAAGCGAGTGAGTCTTTGATCTTAACTGTCATGGAAATTTGTCCTAGTGATGCCCTCAAAAATTGTACCGGTATAAATGGTTTAAGCTTTTCGCTCGAGCTCGTGCCCGGCCAAGAATATTATTTTACCATTCACCTGCAGGCCAGTGGTACTATTGGATTTGCACCGGTAGCCAACGCCATCAAACTGACTTTTCAAGGCACCGGCGACGACGCCTCGATTAGTCTGACATCAACTACTCCTGTAGTTAACGAGAACTAGTAATTCTTTGATCTGGTCATAGGTACTGGCGAAAAGAACAACATCATATAAAAGTTCTTACTAGCTAGTCTCTAAGATACAATAAAGTTTGAATGAGAAATATTCTGCTTTTAATTCTGCTTGCGGAACCAATTCCCACTTTGGCCAACCCCGCAAATCCTTATTATTTTGAAGATTCGGGAGAAGTGCGCGAGATCATATGCGGTCCCACCCCCAGTTTTGAAAAAATTTGCAAAAAATCCAAAAGGGAGTGCTATCTAAAGAAAGGTAGCGAATTTTGCCAGGAAGAGAATATAGACAAAGCGAGGTTACGCCTTAACTCGGAAGAGCTGCGCGTTCAATATTTTACAAAGTTATTTCTTAAATTTCAGGAAATGATATCTGACTCCGAAAATATCCGATTTTGCGGCAAGGGTTTTGCTGAAACAAAACTCCAAATTTTAAGTGGTCTACCTGCAATTACTAAAACCGCTTATTATCAGCTCGGGGATAACTCGATTGGCATCTCAGAGGGCATGATACTTAATGCCTATACTTTTGAAGATATAGAATTGACCCTTTACCACGAACTAGGCCACTCTTGCCAATTTAACCGAAATAACCTACTTCGGTATAACGACACTTGCGAGCTGAACGATGATGCAGAAAAGATCAACCAAAAAATTCAAATAGCCGCTCGCGATTCTGTCGAATTAGAGACTTCTACCACCCAGAGGTGCATCGAGAATTACCTCGACTATGAGATAGGCCAAAAAAAAAACTGGCTGTCTGCCTTCATTCATTATTGAAGCCTTTGCCAACACTGTTTTCATAAAAAAGTGGGATAAGCTGGCTCACTGGAATTGGCACTGTCATAGTATAACCGATGAAGAACATGCAGTGCCTAAATACTTGAACTGTTTTGTTAAATCCGCACGCGCAAAAAAAGCCTTCTGCTCCAAGGCTAAGGGGGATGTAAGTGAATCCGCTAAATAATACCTTATTTCTGGTATTTCTAGTCACCGTTACAATTGACAGTGTTGCCCAAGCCTCTAGAGATTTAACTATAATTGAGAAACGCTTTGGTGAAAAGCTTTGGACAATGCAGTACAGCTCAAAATCTAAACAGGAGTGTGAGTTAAAATTGGTAAAACAAATAGCAAAATTAAACCCATTTGAGTGCCAAAAGCTTGAAAAACTTATGGGCGAACTAAAGACTGAAAAACCAAATTCAGTACAAGCGTCAGAAGTTCCCATAGACGCTTCAGTTTACGAAATAAAATTTGATAAAATTTCTACCCGCTCACTACTGCAAGCACCCAAAACATGCCAAATTCAAAAGGAGGGACAGCTGAAGTGTCAAGATGTGACTTTAACGATAGTACAAAAGGTAGTCCTCGAACTGCTTTTTTTTAAAGAGGAAAAATTTAAGTAGTTAAATTTTGACCCAGCAAAGGCCCTTCAGTTTTTAATTGCGAGTACTCATAACCGATAATCTTAACCTCAAGCTCTTGCGGGTCGTCTACGGGTTTTGCTAACTGCACCTTCCAAAAATCACGACTTAGGCCAATAGCTAATTTTTTATAATTGAGCGGTAATACTTTTTTTATTTGGCCCACTTGTTTTAGTGCTTCCATTGAATAACGCTCAAGGCTCAAATTTCTTAAAGCTTCGGCTCGCTTTTTTATTTCTAACTGAGGCAGGTGACCCTCTATGCGCGAAGCTTTAGTGCCGGGTCTTATGCTATAGGGAAAAACGTGGATTTTTGTCCAAGGCGATTTTTCGAGGCGCTTAATAGTTTCTAAAAATTCGGCTTCAGTCTCGCCGGGAAAGCCCACAATCACGTCCATGCCCACAAAGGCATTCGGCACGCACTCACTAATATTTTTTAGCGAGTCGACGACATCTTGGGCCGTATAGTTTCTTTTCATTTCGTTCAGCACTTTTGTTTCTGCACTTTGAATGCTCATATGAAAATGCGCACAAAGGCGATCATCAGAATAAAGTTTCAGCAATCGTGGAGTCAGCTCCTTTGGCTCTAAACTTGTAAGTCTTATTCTAACCATCGTGGTTTGTTGCAGCACCCGCTCTACCAAGTCTTCTAATTTTAAATCTCCGTCTTCGTAATCACCGATATGTATTCCTGTTAAAACAACTTCCTGAATCCCTTGGGCACTAAGCTCATTAACTCTTTTTACGATATCGTTAATCGCAATACTGCGGCTTTTTCCACGCGCAAAGGGAATCACGCAAAACGAACAAAAACTATTACAACCGTCTTGAATTTTTAAAAAAGAGCGAGTGTGGCTGGGTTCAATCCCTCCTCCCGCCTCTAAATCTTCTTTACGAAAAATATTACTTTTATGGGTGCGCTCTAAGTCGGCCCCAGTAAAAAAACCTTTAATAATTTCTTCCAGCTTTCCTTTGTGAGAGTTAGCGACTATGAGGTCAACTTCAGGCACGGACTCATAGATTAAAGTATCGACTTGTGCCCCACATCCCGTAACCACCACTTTGGCATCAGGCTCGTCTCTTTTTTTCTTTCGAATTTCACGCACGGTTTGTCGCGTGGCCTCAGCGGTCACGGCGCAAGTGTTATAAACGTAAACCTTATGTTTTGTGTTCTCAAGATAGGAATCCGTTTTAAGTCGATTCTCGAGAAGACCCGCATCGTAGGTATTGACCTTACAGCCAAAATTTTTTATTTCATAATTGTCTATTCGACTTGAATTTAGACGATCCATCCGCCGCCTAAAAGCTGATTCTCGCGATAAAATACTGCCGCTTGCCCTGGTGTAATTGCCCTTTGTGGCTCGTCAAATCGCACTCTGAAACCTTTTTCCGTCGGAAAAAGTTTGGCACCAGCCCCAGGGTGATGATGCCTAATCCTAACTTTAATGTTTTCACCTGGCACGATTTGATCTAGCAGATTGCACTCGGCTGTTTCAAATTCTGAAGTGTAAAGATGCTTTTCTTCTCCCACCCATACAGTGTGAGTCACGGGATCAATCTTTAAGACGAATAAGGGTTCGTGATGATTAAGCCCTAAACCTTTACGTTGACCGTAGGTAAACCCGTGGATTCCAGAATGGGGACCAAGTGCTTCCCCATCGGGGTACTTGCGGATAAGTCCCGGCTTTAACAAATCCGCATCTACATTGGCTTTTACAAAGTTTGCGTAATCGCCATTGCCCACGAAACATATTCCGGTAGAGTCTTTTTTTCGGGCATTGATTAGACCATGCTCAATTGCTAATGCTCTAACAACTTCTTTTTTCATGTGTCCAATCGGAAACAAAATCCGATCAATAATATTTCGCTCGATTGTAAATAAAAAATAGGTTTGGTCTTTCCAGTCATCAAAACTGGCGACAATAACATTACGGCCGGCTTCGTTTTTCAATATTTGCGCATAGTGGCCCGTCGCTAGGTAATCGCACTCTAGCTCACGCATTTTACGTATGAGGTGATCAAATTTTAAATAGGTATTGCAGTTAACACATGGGCTAGGTGTGCGGCCATGAATATAGTCGTTGAGAAAAGGAGTAATGACTTTGGCATGAAACTTATCTTCGCAATTGAGTACATAAAAAGGAAACTTTAATTTATCGGCAACGGCCCTGGCATCATCCACATCGATGCTTGAGCAGCACGTGCCGGCACCTTCCTCGATATCGCACTCGCTATAGTCCCACACTTGCATTGTAACACCAACAACATCATAGCCCTGCTCTTTCAAAAGCAAAGCCGCAACACTACTGTCAACTCCTCCGCTCATAGCAACTAGGACACGACCTTTATATTCCATATTCCGCCATTGCTTCATCATCAATTTGGCGAAGGCGAGTCACCACTTGTGCAAGTGTTTTTACAAACCGATCAATTTCGGATTTACTTGTTAACCAACCTAAGCTTACTCGAAGTGTCGACTGAGCTTCGCTGTGCTTAATGCCCATCGCGAGTAAAGCCGCACTTGGCTCAGGATTTCCCGAACTACAAGCTGAACCGGTGCTCACACTAAAACCCTTAAGATCCAAATTCATAAGTAAAGTTTCGCCACTAACTCGATCGAGAATAAAGCAACTCGTGTTGGGTAGACGTTTGGCATCTTTAGCAATAACTTCTACGTTAGGAATATCCTTGAGGACTTTTTCTTCGAGATAAATACGAAGCGAGAGCACTTTGCCGCAATATTCATCGCTATGTTTTAACAACCCGTCGGTAATCGCCAGAGAGACTATGCCCATTAAGTTTTCGGTTCCGCCCCGGCGTCCGCGCTCCTGACCGCCGCCATAAATTTGCGGCTCCAGGATTGTTCCCCTTTTTACATAGAGAACCCCACAACCTTTTAGCGCGTAAAATTTGTGAGCTGAAAAACTAGCGAGGTCGACGCCCAGATGCTCTACTTTCAAGGGAACTTTTCCTAAGCCCTGAACGGAGTCAGTATGAAACAAGGCTCCCTCATCGTGCGCGAGTTTGGACATTTTTTTTATCGGAAAAATTGCTCCCGTTTCATTGTTGGCAAACATCACGGAAACCAGAGCCACTTCCGGTGTTAACAGTTCGCGGTAGCGGACTAAGTCAATTTCGCCAGTACGACTGACCGGAATAACTTTAACCACGGCGCCCTTTTCTTCAATTGAGTTAAAGGCTTTAATGACACTCGGGTGCTCGACGGCACTACGAATATAGATATTGCGAGGATTTTGGTTGCGGGTCATTGCTTCAAACGTACCAACGACGGCAAGAGAGTTGGATTCACTTCCACCGCTTGTAAAAACCACTTCAAGTGGGCTTTCGGCCCCAATCATGTGTCCGACCCTCGCCCTAGAGTCACGAAGTAGATTCTTGGGACCACGACCATACCAATGAATCGAACTGGGATTACCCCAGTTTTCAAGAGACTCCATAACATGTTTTCTGACGATTTCAGAGACTGGTGTCGTCGCATTGTAATCTAGATAAACATGTTCATTATGATGTTCTGTACTTTGGTCGATCATAGAGGGGAATTTCTATCATCCTCTGCTTGCTGCTTCAATATTAAACATTGCGTTATGTTAAGCTGAGCTTAAATCAGCCGATAATATAGATGATGGAATCCCTACACCCTTGGGCTAAAGCCCTAGAAATTAGTGAAAGCCGATTGCAGGAGTGGCAAAAGGACGTGAAGCCTAATGAGTCGCTACTATATAAACTGCTCATTGAAAAAAAAATTGATGAAGAAAAATACCTATCTTGGGCCCGAAACCAGTATCAGTTGGCCTCGGTTGAGTGTTCATTTTTTTCAAGTCATCTAGACGCAGAACTCTGGAATTCCACTCGCATGGATTTTCAATGGACACCTGACTTTTTACCAATAAAGATTTGGGAGGAAACCCTTTTCATTGGTTGTGTTGAGCCCCCCCAAACTTTACCCAATTTTCAACGACCGGTGAAATTAATATTGGCACCGGCTTCAGGGCTTAATCAATTGTGGAAGTTTAACTTGAGTATCATGGGCGTGGAAGTGACAGTTACCCAAGTAAAAGAGGACGAAAAAAAAGGTGAAGAAAAACAAGTGCTTTCGGATATCAGCTTTGCGGGATTGAGTCTTGATAAAACTGCCATGGACGAAGCTAACGCTGCAGTCACTTCTTCGGGTTCCAATACAGGTTCCAACACAGGTTCTATTACAGGTTCCACTACAGGTTCTATTACAGGATCAATTACAACCTCCATTAAGCCGTCCTTTACATCTTCGAAAAAGACCACAGTTGCGTCGTCGGCACCGCAAAAGCCGCCAAGTCCTCCGACGCCGACTGTGAAAAAAGTGGCCCCGCACCCTCCTCCGCCACCGCCCTTTGATCAGGCTTCGACAAGCGACGGAGTAAAACTGGATCCGCCAAAAACAATGAACTTTAACACTGGCAAAGGCGTAAATTTACATGCAGCCCCAGTCAATACTGATCTTATAAAAAATCTCGATGACTTCGCGGCATATGCTTTTAAGGAAATGCGCTCTACGTTTGAAAAAAGCATGGTGCTTGTCTATGACGACTTTAAATTAAAAGTTCATCGTTGGACAGAAAACTGGATTCCTGACCCTAAGTTCAAGACAACACCCATTTCCATTGACGTTCCTAATATTTTCAAAATTGCTCATGACTCCAAACGGCCCTTTCACGGATCAGTTTCTATGAACCCCAGCAACAAACTGTTTTTTGATCATTGGAATGCTGGCCAACTCCCTCGCCATATCACTATTTACCCAGTTTTAGCTGGCACTCACCTATTTGGCTATATCTTAGGAATCACCAATCAAGAGATTCATTTAATGAATTCGCTCGACTTTATGACAAAGCTTGTTTCTAGCTTAAATAAAACAGTCGGAAAACTGGCAGCATAAAACATCAACTATAGAAAATTGAGTCTCAGAAACTCGTTCATTGATTCTCGGATATGATAAAATCCGGGATTGAATTGTCGATTGTAAGCATTGGACTCGAGTACCACAGCAGCATGTTCAATGTCGTACCCAGTAATTACCTTTAATCCGAGAAAAGGATAAATATCCAAAGTTTCAGGAGAATAAACTAACACCGATTTGTTGCCCCTTAAAGCACGCCCGAATTCAACAATGGACCTAGAGTTCAGATGGAGGTCTGAGGTCGTCACTGTCAAAAAAGTAGGAACGTTTAAGCGGGCACCTATTTTTACCAACACATTATCTGCATCATTTAAATAAATATCGCTGCCAACCAAATTGTAAACGTGATCGACCAGTTGAATCACCTGGCAAGCACCATTAACTGCGCGTGTACCATATTTAACTGGGCTATTACCAACTTCAGAATCATAAGTAATTCTATTTATGCCGCTAATACAAGTTAACGCCGCCGTGCGATTACCCAATCCTGAAACACTTTTTATTTTTAATGCCGGGGCAAATAAGAAAAGGCCCTTGACAGATTCAAAGCTTAAAGCCGAACTGATAGCCAACAGTCCCCCAGCTGAAAAACCTCCCACCGTAACATTTTCACCAACCTGAGCGGCAAGCCTTAGTCCCAACTGTACTTCTCTAATCCAATCCAAATAACTTACTTGTTTCATTTCCAAAAGCGTAAGGCCGTGGGCGGGCAGCAAAACAGTAATGACGTTAAAGCCCCTATCAAACAGTATCTGAGCGATGTCTTTAAGATAATAGGGGGAATCATTAAGTCCATGAATCAAAAGGGCGGAATATTTGGTGCGCGAAGGATGTAAAAGGGCAAATGGGGCAGAGGGCAGGCGATAGCCGCCAGTCTTTTGCGTTATCTCCGCGATTTTATTCTCGCGGTATTTTTCAAAATCACTACGCCCAATTTCGTACTCTTGAGCGAATACAAAGGAAAATCCGCTACACAGGAGTGCCAAGGATAACGACAGCAAAATCAGCCTTGTTTTAATCATGATTGACACAGTACTACCGATTTCAAAAAACTTATGCAAAGCCTTTGCGAAAATTGAATAATTGTCACGTTACCTACCTCTTCGGGAGCATGCGTGTTAAAGCGAAAAAAATTATTCTTAAATCTGATGGTCGGCTTACTATGGTTAGCCTGTTTAGACCAAGCCAAAACTATAGGATACCTATTGGCTGTGATGCAAATAAAATGAAATCTTAGTTTTTATCAGGGTGTAGATTTTGCTCAAATGGATAGTGGTCGGTGCCCTAAAAGGCTGGCTTATCCTAACTATTAGAAATTCTTTTGGGCTTTTATTGGATACAAAAGTAATTGAATTTCTGACTGCTGAGGCCAGTTGAGACATTGATCACAAGAGTTGTAGTACTAGTCGATTGGATCCAATAACTGCCGCCAGTATCGCTACCGTAAGCCATAGCCATACAATAGGGTGTTGTTGTATATGCGGTAGCAAAGGAAATAGTACAAGCCGTCGGCGCTCCCGTTCCAAATGTGACCTGTCCGCGCGTATCAGTTCCTGTAATACTGGGACTCGTCCCGCAGGTCCCGACAGTGGGGGCGGTACCAGAGCTTGCTATGTGCCCCGTAACATCCAATGCCGCTGTGGGTGCTGTAGTTCCGATACCAACGTTTCCGCCACTCAATATTCTCATTTTCTCAGCACCATTTGTCTGAAAGATCAGAGAAGTGTTTACTGACGGTGCAAAAACCGTGAGGGCATTGGGATCCGTCGCATGTGTAGAGCTCCGTAAATGAAGTCCGCCATAGTTCCCCACGTCATTAGCCAACATAACTAGCGTGTTCGCCGCGGCAGCATTATTTGTATTAATAGCTCGAATCCCAGTGTCACTTCCACTGTTGCCCGAGACATCTAATAGGTATCCAGGAGCTGTAGTTCCGATACCTACGTTGCCGGCGTCTGTGATTCTCACCTTTTCAGTACGGGAGCCGCTGCCGATGTTTGTCGTTTCAAACTTCATATAAGTGCCATGTGCAGATGACGTCCAGACCTCCGCGGCATCCATTTCGATGGCGGCTGACGCGCCTGCTACCCATGCTCCATCGTAGCCTTGGGCACGAAAACTAATGATGCGATCATTGGTTTGAAGTGCGGTCGGCGAGGCCATGGTTCCCCTGGCTGCTCTCCCAGCAAAGCTACCGACATCGGCTGCATTAATTCCGTAGCTTGTAACGCCAATTTCCGCACCCGTGCCTGCGGTATCAGTTACTTCGAGGGGATAGGCGGGAGAATTTGCTCCGATACCTATGTTTCCTGCGCCATCAATCCTCATCCTCTCAACAGGCGCTCCCCCTGCAGTAGTCCCCGTCGTTCTAAAAATCATTTCTGAAGCGGCTGCATTCGTCGTGATGTTTTGAGCTGCTCGCACCTCAATATTTCCGTAAATTTGTTGGGTGGTCAATTGAGTGTCGTTATTCCAAAATTGGATTTTACCTATAGTATCGTTATCGGCTACATCCGTATCATTGCGCGAAAGTGTTTGAACGGCGCCCGCAGTACTTGAGACGTCCAGACTACTTGTTGGAGCAGTAGTTCCGATACCAACGTTGCCTCCTTGAAGTACAGTTAATCTCTCACTAGAACTATCATATAATGATAGTCTGTCATTTGGAGTATCAGCATTGTTTCGACTACTCAGAGCCCATTTTGCACTACCTGCTCCAGAAAAACTAATTGCACTGTCTCCTCCCGCTACACTGTCTACGTTAATTAGAGTACTGCCCGATCCCCTTTTAACTTCTAATGTGGGAGTCGTTCCCCAATAAGTTCCAAATGTTGTCACTCCGATACCGACGTTGCCGCTGGAATTAATTCGCATGCGCTCGTTTACCAAGCTGCCATCTGTTTCATTATAAGCAGATGCAGTAAAAAAACTTATCACCGTAGCATCGGGCCTATTCCAGCCACCACCGCCTATGTCTACTTCTCGAGTCACTCCATTGTCCCAAGTTCCGAACCCCGAAAATGGTAAATTCGCATTTGTCTTTCTTGATCCAGTAATAACCGCGCCTTTATCGGTAGCGTTAGTATTACTATTTGCTAGCGAAATGGCATTATAGTCGGCAGCCGTAATTGCCAATTTTGCATTGGGTACCGTAGTTCCCACACCGACGTTGCCAGAGGAAATTATTCGCATGGCCTCAGTGGCGCCACTATTCCCGACCTGGAACCTGATGGAGTCACTTGTACCAACAGCTCCGGTCGATCTAAGTATTAGATAACCATCCGCACTTCCGCCGCCTTGTAGCAACAGATTACTACCTGCTCCCGTGCCCGAATTAAAAATTGAAGCAGTGCTGCCTCCAAAAACGAGATTTCCGCCATCTACCCTTACGTCTCCTACGACATGTAACTTAGAGGTAGGAGTAGTTCCTATACCGACATTTCCGGTGCTATCAATTCGCATACGTTCTGCCCCCGCAGTACTGGCTGCCATAGTATCGGCAGCTGGTCGCCACCAGCCAGTGTCGGGATCACCGGCGAAACTAAAAGTTGGCGCGGCCGCAGTACCATTGCCTGAAGTGATAAGTGCACCGCCGGTTGTGGGAGAAGATAAAGAAGTAGAGGAAATATTGAAAACATTGGCGCCACCTGCCGCAATTCCGACCGTGTCAGCACCATTACTATAAAATCCAGTATTGGTATCACCTGAAAATGACATTGAAGGAGCACCTACCGTACCATTACCAGCACTTACGCTAGAGGAGGTACCACCTACCATATTTGTCCAGGCTCCCGCCTCATATATTTCAAATTTACCGTTACTGGTGTTATATCTCATCATGCCGTCCACACCCACTGTGGGACGATTGCCAGTGGTATCGCGTGGAATAATTATGGAACTCTCAGCAGCCCCTGTGCCGGTGATGTCGAGTCGAGTGCCAATTGTGGGAGTTGTAGTCCCGATACCGACGTTGCCTGCAGAATCCACGCGCATACGTTCAGTACCATCACCATCAGAAACTAAAATATTATCTGAACTTGTGGCAATCGAAGCCCCGGTATTTGATCCAATGATGACGTTGTTGCTTCCGGTAGTTACTGCGCTTCCTGCACTGTAACCAAAACCGATATTACTTGAGCCTGAAGTCATGCCAACTAATGCCGAATGTCCTACGGCGGTATTTCTGGTACCGACATTGTTAGAAGCTGTAAGACTTCCCCGTAGTGAGTAGGCACCTATTGCAGTGTTGTAGGATATAGCGGATGTTGTTGTGCTATCAGCATATGTCATTGAGTTGTAGCCTACGGCAGTAGATTCGTTTTTGGCAGAATTAGAAAAAAGTGAGCTTCGGCCATAGGCTGTGTTGTTACTTCCTGTTGTATTCCCGGACATCGAGCTTCGACCATATGCTGAGTTGTAGTTTCCTGTTGTATTTGAATTAAGTGTAGAACGGCCACTTGTCGTGTTGTGGCTTCCTGTTGTATTAAGAATAAGACTGTATATTCCATACGCTGTATTGTCGATTCCTGTTGTATTTGCATTCAGACTAGATACTCCATTTGCCGTGTTACCAGTTCCGGTAGTGTTTGCATTCAATGCATTTGTTCCGAATACTGTATTGAGACTTGCTACAGAACCTGAACCTGCTGCATTCCAAATAATACTATTTGTGTCGATTGTTCCACCCACGGTAGTACTTGAAGAGAATGTCATTCCGGCCCAAGATGTACCTTCGCTGACCTTAACGGTATAGCTAATCGTTTCAGTCCAAGTATCCATATCTGTCGCACGCGTCCAAGCTCCTGCCGCCACAACGTATACACCATTTTCCTGTGTAGAAGTTTGATTTTTGACTAGAACACGACTGCCATTGACAACAGCAACTCCATCAATAGTTTGAGTGCCTGTTAAAGCGATATTGGCAGTAGTAGCGACCTGAACTTGATACGTTGATAAACCACCAGAGATTATATCAACATAAGCACCACCATTTTCAGAAGCTCTGAACTTACTAGAAGTAGAATCAAAATAAACTCGGCCTTGGCCAGCGGGAGAAACAGCGGGAACTGCCATACCACGTTGTGAAAAAGCTCCATTGATGTCGAGAAGAGTGTTTGGACTTGTCGTCCCAATTCCTACGTCGCCTGTATTAAAATAGATATTAGCGCCAGAAGTTACCCACTGCCCAGCATCGTCAACCACACAAGTAAAAGCATAAACTGGGCCTGCACTCATTTGTAATTTTTGATTCGCTAAACAGTTGGGAATATTAGCGTTTGAGGTAACCTCTGTGCCAGCACTTCCCACAACAGCGTTTCCTGAAACTGCAACTGCGGCACCGGTCCAGAATTTTATTTGATTGGAGTCAGAGTTGAACCAAGTTTTACCTTCGTCTATCGCCGCTAAGGCGGTCGCTAACGTAGTTTCCTGCGCATTGGTATAAGTTCCTAAGTTGATGGTTTTCTGCGGACTCATCGTGATATGACCGGTCGCTAAAAAATTAAATCCACCCATGTCGATGGCACCTGTCATCGTGCCACCAGCGAGAGGCAACTTGGTTGAATCAAGAGAGCTAGGAGTATAAACTTCCCACTTAGTGCCTACGCTGTTCCAACGCACACTTTGGCCGTTGGCAAGACCCGCTAAATCTAAATTGGACCCACCAAATTTGGCGTCGGAATAAGTTTTATTAACGGCATCACTCGCTAACGTAGGTGCTGCGAGATTTGTGAGGCGTTGGTTATTAAAGTCAACTGCTGCACTAGGTACAAAGTTTGAACCATTAACTTTGGTGTACTGAGCCGTTGTGCCATTAATTAACGCCATCAATTCTGTGTAGGCGGCATCAATGGCAAGTGCATCGATTTTGACTTGAGTAGTTTGCGCTGAAGTCTGAACAAAGTTTGCGGGACCTCTACCTTGCAAAGTATCGGCATAAAGCGCAAACGGAACCGATTGCAAATCTAGTAGCTGTGTCACAACTTGGGGTCCACCGCCGTCATCAAAAGTCATTTTGATTTTTCGCTTAGCAGTGGCCGCTGGCGTATATGTAGTGCCCACTGTACAGGTAAGTGAACTCAATGCGCCCGAAGCATTGTTAAAAACTTGCGCGAGTGTGCTGACGTCCTCAAAACCCACACCGGCACGAGAACCAATGCCAACGTTGAGAGAAAACACCCCACCGGAACCGGTCATATTTAACGTGTGAGTTTCTTGGAAGAGAAGACACTCTTCAGCACCGGGAGATATAACTTCAATAGTAAATTGCACGCTGGCGGATTCAAGTGGGAGGCTCGCGGGATCTAAAATGCGTCCCTGCAAACTCACTACCTGTGGTGAAGTTTGTGCCTGAGCACCGCAGAGTCCGGCCAATGTTAAAAAAATAATAAATATACGTACCGCGCGCATACCTAACTCATCGGACTTTTGTCTAAATACTTGAAACTAAAGTCGCGGTTTTTCTCAAAGTGAGATGCTATTTATCTCGTAATGGAACATCAGCGTCCCGAATTAATTTTAATCGGAGATCGAAAAGGCCCAGCATCAAGTGGGAGTTCGATTGTAAAAGTGGCCCCTTTGCCAATCTCACTTTGGACGGAAATTGTTCCGCCATGTGCTTTTATAAGCCCGCGTACAATAGTGAGGCCTAAACCCCAACCTTGTTGCCTACCATTTTCCGCCGAAGTTTCTCTACGATAGGGTTCAAAGATTCCAGCCTGAGCAGTGGGCGTGATTCCCACGCCCTCATTTTGCACAGTAAGGCGCACCCACTTATCAATTTGTTTCAGCGTAATAGTAATGGGCGTGTTTTTCGATCCATACTTCACGGCATTGTTAGCCAAGTTATCGATAATTCTTTGAAGGGCAGTGCGGGACCACTGTCCCACAATGTTTTGGTCACCATTCAGAATAAAACGATCGCCATGGACCACCGAAAGTTCTTCGATTGCTGCAACAATCAATGAGTGCAATTCACAAGTGCCTATTCGAATTGGCACTTCTTGTCCTGCCGAAATTCGATTGGCATCCAAGAGATTATGAATCATGTGGTCTGCACGCTCGATGCTCTCAACGATTCTCTTTAAAAGAGATACTGACGAATCAGTAAAGCCTTTATTTATTAGGTGTTGGATTCCCATTTTTGCAACACTAAGGGGGTTTCTGAGGTCATGAGTGAGAGCAGCGACAAAGCGTTCTCGGATTTCGCGCTCCTCTTTTAAATTATCTAAATCAATACGTGAAAGCGCCATTAAGTGTGCCACTGACTGTGTAGCGAGCTTAATTTCAGTGACGTCTCTGGTAAAACAGCGAGTATGGATAAATTTTCCATTTTCCCAGTACACATTTGAATCGATAAGTACATGCTTTGTCATGTTGTTTTTACATTTAAGTCGGGCCGGAAAACTCTGAATGTTTTCTTGATTAGTGAGGCGCTTTAGGAGTTCATTAATGACGTCAGTGTCGGTGTGAAATTCAGTTATGTTGTGGCCTACATATTCTTCTTGCGAGTAGCCTAATAAATTTAACTCAGCTTGATTTGCTCGCAGAATCGTTCCGTCGGGACCTATCCAATGAAGGCCAACAGTTGCGTTGTCAAAAAAATCGTTGAGATCAGCTTGATTCCTTCGTAGCTCAGTTTCAATGCGTTTTCGTTCAGCAGCTTCTTTTTTTAGGATTTCTTCAACTCTTTTACGTTCGCTAATTTCACTATGGAGAGCTTTTTCTCGCTGCTGTAATTCAGCGATCACTCTATAGTGACTTTCTCTATAACCTTCTTTACCAATTTGATTAAAATAACGGGAGTGGCTAGCTTCTGGAAATTGATGTGATCCGTAACCACAAAGAAGCGTAAACGACTTTTCTTTAGCAAGTTCATTCCAGTATTGCTCTAATAGAATTGTTCCTTCTATATTGCCAGTGTCCCACAAAATTCCCACCATTTCGCCATAAGCTTTAATATTAGGATAGAGCTTTTCCATACTGTCGAGAATGGTACCGATAAATTCACGAAACTTATTGGGGTCGGGAAGGCCATCGACAATTATTTTTGACAAAGTTTCAGCCGCGTCGAGAATCACTAGCCGGCCCTGTTTTTTTAATTTAGCTACGTTAAGACCAGTCTCGTTTAACGAATTTTCAAAAATTTCTCGATGGGATGGTGTCGCAATAATAAGTGAACCTTCATTATTATTAAGGCCAGCTGTCATAAATGAAACTACAGAGCCAGCAAGCTCACTTTCATTGTTATAAAACTGAACGATATGGCCCTGATGACTAGCTTGGCCGTCTGCATTTTCAGACTTTAGAGCACAATTCGTTTTAGCGCTGTTTTGTTTCATATGCTCTGGTTCCACTTCATTGGTCGGTAAAGACTATTTAACAGAAACTAACGCTCCCATCAATATTTCTAATGGAACCTATAAAAAATCCACTACCAAAAATTTTAGTGTGGAATTTAATTTCAGCGGGCTTTTTCGCCAAATTAGACATGAACACCACCCTGGTGCTACTGGAAGGGTAGATTGGGAGTTCGAAGCCGCCAAACCAATAAATCCCCCTGGAGTGTGCAATTTAATTGATAAAACGCTGCAAATACCATATTATGATGCAGCAAGTCATTTAGGTTATATTTAGGGAGTGCGCGGTGACCAGAACAGCAGTCTACTTATTTACGGTATTATGGATAAGTTCGTCAGGTGCTCAACTTAATGGGTATGACGAAATCTTTGATGAGAAGGGCGAGGTTCGTCCCCATTACGCCGCCATTTACCAAGCTTGGGAAAGTATTCCTGAAAAGAAGCGAAACGAATTATTTGAGAACTCAAAAAAAGCATTTGAGGGAGATAACTATTTAGAAATTCTCCCGCGTATACTCACCAGCGCCGAGTTTTATGGGGTTGTTAAACCAGGTATTGAACAGCGCGCACAAGCCATTCGCGCTTTTCTGATGGATCACTATTCGGGAAGTAAAAATTATGCCAGAGATCACATCGTGCCTGAATCTGTAGTTACCCGGGCAATGTCAAAAACCACCGAGCTGGGACATTTCGGAAAGCTGGATCCCAGTCGTATTGCTTTCATGTATGGCCCTGACCTTATACGTGACGAAAATGGCAATTGGCGGGTCATTGAAGATAACCCCGGTTACCTTGGGGGTTTGGGTGATTTGGATTTAGCTTACAAATATCTTGCAAAATCCTATCCTGAGCTCAAAAAAATTAAACACAAAAATCCTGAAGAATTTTATAAAGGTTTAACAGATGTCTTTAAAAATCGCGCTGATTTGCATGATGGCCGGGTTGTTATGTACATGTCGAGGCATAGCTCTGACAATGAAGATCCGCGCTTGCGCGATATTTTCGTAAAACATGGAGTGATGTTCGTAACTCCAAAATCTCAAACTCAGCTAAAAATTTCAAAAGACGCCGTCTATGTTTTTGATACAAAAAAGGGTTTTGAGGCCAGTAAAGAAAAAGTTGGCTTTATTTTTATCAATGGTGAGCACGACGGGATTGACCCCTCTTACTTTGAGGTTCAAAAAAAACTTATTCGCGAAGAAGCTCTGAGCCAGCTAGAGGAGATGGAGGATGACCGCGAAGGCTATGAAGAGCTTATCGAAAAAATCAAAAAGGTTTTGTTCTCTCCTAATAAAAAAACTGGAGAAATTGATTATAAAAAACTTCTACGCCTTATTGCCCAATCTGATATCGAAGCGGATTTCGAGAGTGAATTGCGCGCTTCCCGTGGCGCGCGCGGCCTCATAAAAGCAATTCTAGAGGGAAAAGTAGAAAGTAGTTATAGCCCGGGTGTGGATTTTATTGGAGATAAAGAGTTTTATATTTATGTTCCTGAACTCATAAGGTACTACCTCCAAGAAGAAGTGATTCTTCAAAATATACCAACCCAGAGTTTTGCCGATCCAAAGACAGGCAAATTGCGCAAAAAGGAATTCGCGGAGGTTTTTCGTGATTTAAAGGGTCATGTGATTAAACCCACCGACGGCCGCGGTGGCGATGGTATTTTCATTGGACCCTATATGACGAAAGAGGATGCTAAACGCAGCCAAAAGCTAGTGAAGTCCGATCCTGAGGGTTTTATTCACCAATCGCTAATGACAATGTCTCATTTACGAAATTTAATCGTAGATTTGCGCGGCTACGCTTTTGTTGACGGGCTTGGCGTTTGGGTTGGTGACCATATGTTTAGTCGGGGACTGCCGATGGATAGAGATAAAAAAGGAAAACTTAAAGGTAATGGCAAAGTAAACCTAAGCGACCAAGGGCGTGAGTTGTTGGTGCTGGTTAGCGAGGGCGGTGTCAAATTTTCCTGTTCTAGCTTATTTAAGTTTAAGCCAACTAATAGAAAAATGGCTCATCCATAAAAGTTTTAACTAGTAAGGGCCTACCACCATTTTCGATGTTGGGCTTGGGAAAGAGATTTAAAAATTTTTGAATAGAAATTTCTAACTCAAATTTTCTGGGTTCATATTCTTTAATTATTTTTGCACCTAATTTTTGATAGTAGCGAGCGCCAACATTATCAGTCTTAATCAGAATCTTGCCCTCTGTGAGTCCTTTTGCAATTAAATGTTCAGAAATAAAAGGCATAATCTCGAGCACGGAAATGTTGTTAAGACCTCGTTTTGCCAGGCGGCCGATTTCAAGCCGGCTGGGACCTGAACCTTTGCTATGATCATATAATGCCCAAACAGCCATCCCTTTATCATTAGATAGGCCCCAGATGGCGACAGCTTTTTCGTCTCTGAGCGCATCTTCCTGGCGCAGCTCTGCAATAAATCTACTATCAAAAACGTCTCGGGATTTGGTCACATTTGAGTAAACTGAATAAACAAACTCCAACAGGCCGCGAGCCTTTACTTTCGTGCTTTCGGCTTTCTCATGATTTTTGAGTGTTTCGGGATTAACTACGGCGTAAATTCCTCTCGGTCCGAATGCTAGGTCCATTTGGATAAAGTTGGGCTTAAAATTCCAAAGAAACTGGCCCTCCCTATATTCCAATTTCGAATCTACCCAAATGTTTCGCCCACCAACATTGAGATAGGCATAGCGCGTGAGCTGGTAATTTCTCAGTTTGTGCAGTTTGTGCAGTTTGTCCGTGAACTGAGAGCCGCATGACTGCGCCCCTAATTTGTCACAGATTACCGAAATTAGGGAAATAGTGACCATGTAGGTACCGAATCTAGATAATATAAACGCCATGCGGACTTATAGTTCAAACCTTATGCCAGCGCGTGGAGTATGGCGCGTACATTAAACTCCTTAGTATGTTTCATGATGCCCTTTTGGCCTTGTCCAACTATATAAAGGCTGGAGCCAAAAATTAGACAATGAATGCTCGTTGCGAGGCCTTTTCGTTCAAACTCTGGTAGATTTTTTATTCGGGGAATTTGCTTCAAGAGCGTATCTATACGTAGCCTTCCCCCTTCAAACACTTGGAACAGAAATTTTTGCACCTCTTTGACTTCAATTGCGGCCTGAAAAAGCACAGTAGAAAAACTCGCCATCTTTGGATACTTAACCATCCAGTCAAATGTAGCGTCCTGAAGGGCTACAATAATGTCACGAGGCGGATGCCCCAGTAACTTTTGCAGGTAAAGATCCGTAGTGGACTTTCCCGACTGCGCCCACTCATTCATTAATTCAAAAAGCAGTACTTCAGTATTCTTATAATGGTAAAGAACCAGTGGTTTTGAAGTCTTGGTTTTACGAGCTATAAGGGCAATGGTTGTACCACGAAATCCATATGTTAAAAAACACTCGAGAGCGGCATCCTTTATTTTTTGTCGCGTACCCTTTGACTTCGCCATAGCCGAATCTGGACCTCCAAATGACATTTTTACAATAGTTAAAGTATATTTGTACTATAATTAAATAGTACACTATATTTGCGTTGATTGTACCTAATAGCGCGGAACATCAATTAACGGAGAGGTCTTTATGAGTTTTAGGAATTTGTTTTTAGGTTTATTTTTGGTCACTACCCAAGCAGCCACGGCCCAGCACGCTCCAGGCGCTAACATTCATGAGAAAAACGTGATTTGCAGTGTAGGGGCAGTCACCAAAGGTCATAATATAATGGGTGATTTTCATCAACAAGACACGGTTACGTTACAATTTGATTCGAGCGAAACCGTTGAGTATCCGGTTGTTGGTGGTGGCACGGAGAAAATTAGCTTTGGTTCAGGAGTAGCTCAAATAACACGAACTGTGCGCATGTGGGACAACGAAAAAAAAGAAATTCTAAAACCATTAATAGTAAAAGTTGAAATTAGTCGCCTGGGAGCGAATCAGAAAGTGGGAAAGTTTTCCGTTATAATGTTCAATCCCTTCACAGCTCAGCTGGTAACCACCGAGCGTGATATGAGCCCTCGCCATGCCACAAATGGCTTTATATATGACCACGAAATTCTCTCTAGTCCTACAATTGATAAGGCTCAGGTGGGGGACCTTATACAAAGTTATGTTTTCTGCAATTTTGAAAGTGGTACTTAGTTTCTTCACAATTTTGAAAGAACCAGTTGGCGTACTCAATTGTCTCACAGAGATGGTTGAAAACATCCCGGACGAATGCTAATGTAAGAGAAAAGTGGAGGCACTTATAAAGGGCATCACTACGAATTGCTAGGGGATTGTGGAAGAAATCATAGTTATAGGCTTATGTATTTGTGTTAACGCACTATTAGCCGCTGTAGAGATGGCTTTTGTATCGGTAGGAAAGCCTCATCTTAGAGAGTTGGCGAGGTCTGGAAATTCCGATGCTAAAAATATTCTGTCTCTTCGCGAGAAGCCTGAGCGCACACTTTCAATCATTCAGATTGGTATTACTCTTGTCGGTGTACTGGGGGCAGCTGTCGGAGGAGCTGGCGCTGAGGAATGGCTTAGTCCAATTTTTCAGAATAAATTTGAAGTCAGTGAAAATACGGCAGAAGCAATTGCAATTTTGCTGATCGTTTTACCCATTGCTTATTTGAGCGTGGTCATAGGAGAGTTAGTTCCCAAGACTCTTGCGCTCAGAAATCCAATTGCAATTGTACTAAGAGCTGCGAAGTGGCTAGTTTTGTTTGATCGTATTTTATCACCTATCGTCTTTACTCTAGAGTGGTCGACAAGAAAATTCTTAAATATCTTTCGCAGGTCTCGATTGGCGTCTACAAAGGAGCCACCAACTCCCACGACAGATATGGCTGAAAAGTTTGACGAGCTTTCGGCTCAGAATAAGCAGTATGTTTTTAATCTAGTGAATCTCGAAAAAAAGAGAATTAAAGATGTAATGTTGCCTTGGGAAAGAGTGAATAAAATTAATTTGTCTCTAGCTGCCTCTGAAGTAGAGGCTATCGTTTTGGCTTCAGGACATACTAGACTTCCCGTTGTGAAAGACGAAACGGTCTCTGGAATTGGTGGACTACTTCATACCAAGGAGTTCACCTCATTTCGAAAGTCTGGCAAAGAAGACTGGCATTCGATTGTCCGTCCTGTTTTAAGGGTCCTAGAAGGTGAATTTATTTTAAAGACATTAAGGAAAATGCAGGAAAAACGAAGTCACCTTGCCCTGGTATACACTCAGAATCAATTGGTTGGCATCGTCACATTGGAAGGCATTGTCGAAGAAATTATTGGCGATATTTATGATGAAGATGATGATGGCGCGTTAAGAAAAGTTTTAAGTACAGGGGCCTCATTCAGAAGCTTGGGTATTGGACAAGCGGAGTGATCGCAACGGATTGAACCACTAAAAACTTATTCTGAAACGACCGCACGACAAAGGTAATCAGGAAACATATAACCATAAGACGTACATTCCATCGAAAGCACCGCCGAAACGCAAGTGTTGCCTTGACAAACTGGCGCTTGAAACTCCACAAGGGATTTAAAAAGCGAGCGTGCCGGATTTCCTAAAACGGAATAAACTTGATTCACGTCGTTTTTGCTGGCCACATTGCAGACAAATTCATTGGTTTCACCTAAATTATTTGAACAGCTGACTTGACCTGCCATAACTAAACACCGGCTGTCTGCGCAAACCGCTCCTAAGACTTTATCAAGTCCCTTATACATGACTTTAGCTTCTGTACCTTCTTTGACAACTTCTGAAGCGCTCGCAGTACAAGCCAAACCCAGTGCCATTAACATTACTAATTTTTTCATAAAATTTCTCCTAATTAGGGCTCAGGAGTATCCCTCTTTTATTACTCAGTCAATATTTTGGCGTCCTGTAAAAATTGCTAAACAACTCTTTCAATTGAACCTTTGTCTATTCCATGGAAGTAATCCTCCCACAGCAACTTTAATAATTTAATAACAGGGAGATCATTTATGAAATTGAAAGTTTTAGGCCTATTACTTCTGTCTACAGTGTCTTTGGCTGCTGAAGTTAAGAGCGCCAGTGTGATTGGTAAAAATATTCAGGTCGAAGTTGTTTATGGAGGGGGTTGCGGGGAGCACACATTTGATCTCAAGTTAAATCCTGCGTGTCTTGAGTCATTTCCAGTACAATGTTCTGCCCAGTTATATCATGATTCAAACGGCGATGTCTGTGAGGGTTTGGTTCATAAAAGTTTGATTTTTAGCATGAAAAAGATGGGTTTAGTAGATTCCTACTTTAGTCGCGCAAGTCTTACTATTACTGGTGATAATAATAGCCGTGCAACGGTTACTTTGCCGGATTTTAATTAATATTTTTAGGAGTTATCATGAAGCTAATCTCAATAATTTTTAGCGTCTTCATACTGTCAATCATATCAAGAGTCTCATCAGCAGATAATGTCCTTTACAATTGTCAGGGATACAGCAGCGAAGGGCTTGAGAACCCCGATATTACATTGTCAATTTCTGAGCACGATAAACAGTTTTCTCTGAATCTAAAATTTGGAGAAAGCAATACATCCAGCATACGGATATTTAGAAAAAAACTGGGTGTAGGAGAGATTAGTTTCTACGATACTTTTATTAATAAAAAAGAAACTATTAAGGTAAATGTGTTTATGGATGACATGGGATCAACTTCATCTTTGCTTTATAAAGGTAGTTCGTTTGACCTCACTTGTGGGTAAGAAGAAGAAAATCTTATTAGTGAACAGCAACAAAAAAGCTGTTCAGTTTTATACTGTCGAAGGTACGATGTAGTTCCCACTACAAACGACGTAAAAAAACGTAAAAAAAACGGGCACGCGCGTTTTAAGTGGCGTGCCCCTCCAAAAAAATCAGTGAGTATTCTAGAGCGTTTCTTTTTGAATTTCACATTCAACGCGAAATCCTGGGGCATCAGAGGGTGGATTATTAATTCTAATTCGCGAAACGTGAAGAGTAGTTACGTATTCTGAAGTCGTGAAACCACTTTGGCGAAAAAACTTATAGCTAAATCGTGAACCAGCACGGTCACTGAAAAACTTGCCGCTACCAATCCACTCACCCTTTTGGGTAACTTGGGCGACTTCCTTGGGACACTGAAGTAGCCAATTCAACGTGGTCACCTCATCGTTCGATAAATCTCTCATCGAAGAGGCATAGGAAACTGAAGAAAAAACTAGGCTTGCTAAAATCAGGGACATTTTCATAAATACTTCCTTTCAAATTATTGGTTAACTAACGCGCCATTTATAGCATGTTAGTTATTGATTCCAAAAGTATTTATTGTGATGAGACTCAATCATTTCAAATACTCAACCAAGCTTGATAAGCCCTGCTTTGACCTGTAACGCATTTGGCGGCAGTTTTTTTCTAAGTTTAGAGAGCAGGGCGCGCAGATGCATATCGTGGCGCTCTTTATCATATTTGAGATCGTAGACATCGGTAAAAAGATCTTCGAGGGTTTTCTCACCTCTTAAAAGACAGATTAGCACCTTACTTAAAGTTGGCGAGTTCTCAAAACGGCTGATCGATTTTGGGTTTGTAATTAATAGTACACCCAGGCCTTCAAGAAAGTTGATATTTTTTGATTTCAATTCGACTTCGCCAAGATCTTTTAAATCTCTGCGACACCTTTCTGTCATTTCCAAATCACCTAACCAGAGTGCTATGGCCAAGGTCTCGTGCAAAAGACTGCGCAGCTCCTGCACCTTTCCCTGTCTTTTTAGATAATGACAATAACCCCTGGCTACCAACAAGTTTCGGGCGAGCCAGATTTCATCCTGCTTAATTCCGCGAAGTTTTTGTTTCAGATAATCCAGAATTTCTTTAGCTTCAGAAAATTTGTTTTGTTCTGACTTAATTTTTACTAGGTGGGCTCCGGCAACATACGAAGAAATCACAAAGGGCATGTAGTCCAAATAATTCAAAGATTTTTTTAAGTTTGAAACAGCACGGTCGGTATGCCCCAAATGATAGTAAGACTGCCCCAGAAGTTCATAGCTCGTGATCTTTGTTGTTAGTAACACGTCCCTATCCACGATAAGGTGCTGTAGGATTTCCTTTGAAATGCCGTATTCTAGTGTATAAAAGTAATATCTGGCTCTCTCTAGCGAGAGTTCAGACCGCTCTTCTATACTTTCGGTCACACACGAATCTATCATCTCTTTTGCCTTTTTATAGTCTTCGTTGGCGATATGTGTGCGAATAGCCTCTAGCTGCTCCGTAAATGACTCGTAACCAGATTTTCTTTGCACTTCACTAGCCAAATCCACACGGCCACGCACGTCGCGTAGGTAATAGGATACAAGTTCAGCTGAGCCTTGATCTGCCAAAGAAATAGCGGCATCACCGGTTTTTGCGATATTCATTTCAAATTTCATTTGTTTGTTCATATTCTACTCTGGATAGACCAAAAGTTGGGGTTGAATGTATGGTCCGATTTTTAGTCCAGGTCCGCCGCCGCCTTTTGTTCCACCGTGAAATAGACTCGTATTTTCGTTTTGTATAAAAATATTTGTGATAGCCGCGCGATCTTTAAAAAACGATGACTCACCATATGTACTGCAATCAAGGTCTTCTTTTGGAAGTGTCAGCCAATTGATAAAGGGTGATCCATTCTGCACGACTTCAAAGGTGTGTCTGCAACCTTTTAGAAATCTCGATGTTCTTTCTCCAAAAGTACTATAAAACTTATTATGAAGGTCGCGATAAATCTTTTGATCGCCATTATCATCCTGATAGAGAAAATCAAGGTCACCAAAATAACCTATTTCAATTGCGCGAGCAAACTTTTGGAGAAATCTTAAATCCACCTGAATTGCGGGGTTAAAATTATGGTACTTTTTTAGTATGGGAAGTTCATGAAATTCTGTATCTCGCTGCCTAAGTGTTTTATCCTGAGACCAATCGTCGATTTTGGGCAGGAGGTATTCGAAAGCATGCCTCAAGTTCATAAAAAGAGTCATCGTAGTCATATGAAAGACTATTTTTAGGCCCTGTTCGGTCACCTTGCCCGCTTTGTTTTGTTTAACATCCAACCATTCGGCATTTTGCTCCAGCCGCAAAATATACCAATTAGCTTGGGCTTCATAAAAAAAACGTAGGTAATCTACTAATTGATCTTGTCTAATTTTAATGCCGTCGGGAGAGCCCTCTTGAGCATACCTGTAGAGAATTTCGATATCTAAGGGAAACCGATAAATATATTGGACCGCATGAATTAATTCATGGAAAAACCAAATGGCATTTTCTTTATTTACCGATTCAACATCGACTAATAGGTAATGGGACAGAGGTAAATATACAGCAACTAGCTCACTACAGCGATTTCCAGTTGTACAGTGCATGCGTGGAATAGCGAGCTTTTCTCGTAAATCAGGAGTCAGTTTTCGCACTCTTTTTTCGGCCAATAGCCTTTGCCAGGTAGCAACCAGGAGTAACCGAAGCCCACGTTCTTGCTTATTAAGAAATACATTGTGTTCAATAAAATAAAGCTCTTCTTCAGTGAAATTTGGGAGTTCGGACGAGAGTAGGACTTCGACTTCAAATTTACCTCTGTCCAGCATGCCACCTAGGTCACTGTCTGCACGAGCGAGCGAACCAAAGAGGCCTAAAATAAGAAGTGTGGAAATGGCTTTCATACTATCTAGCTTAAATAGCAATTTCTCTACCCACTCTTCTCAGCCACAGCTCAACTAATGGCCCTAAACCGTCGAGATTATTGACGGTTGGCTGCTTTTTGTCTCGTCGTAGTTTTTCTTGAGGTTAAATAAATTGGGGACATCGGCGGGTATTTTTGAGTATCTCGCTGTACTGACTTGGATTTTAGTACTGGTATGGGCTTCGCAGTGGAGAAAAGAGAGACATCCTGAACC